>OLNW01000382.1_pt1 | contig 53895 bp, 42 predicted proteins | sample 1672121 | NCBI WGS metagenome assembly OLNW01 (sample SAMEA3136648, study PRJEB25190) | human gut metagenome
TGTAGTCCCAATCCTCCGGCAAGGACAGCATTTGTGACAGCAGGCCCTTGGCTTTCAGGGACAGGGCTTTGTTCCGCAGGTGGTGGTTGGACATCACCGTATAGCCTTTGTTCTTCTCCACGCGGAATACTGCCATATCATCGTCAGCTCCTTTCACTGTGAATTTGACCGCAGCAAGGGCGGTCAGCTTGCCCGGCTGATAGGGACACTCTGCATACACGCAGTATTGATATTTCCAATCCGGGCGATGGAAGCGGCAACTGCCGCAATCCTCCGGCACGTTCGCCCCGCCGCCGTCGTAGTGATCGAAACTGGGCTATTCCTGCATCAGCCGTTCAAAGGCCCGGTCTTGGCCGGAAGTAAAGTACATGGCGTCGCCTCCTTTCTGAATTTGGGCATGAAAAAAGCCGCAGACTTTTTTCAAAATCTGCGGCAAAGCCTATGAGGAAAGGACACCGTTCTCACGATATCCTTTCCATTCTGAACATTCATTTTTTTGTGTTCCCACACTCCATATCAATGACTACTGAAACGGTGATATAGTCCTCAATACGCTTATTACGGAATTTATCGCCCTCGCCATCGAACACAACATGACGAGAAAACAACGTAAAACAGATGATTTCCACTAGATTTCTCTTTGTAGAGAAACTATCGCTTCGGTATGACTTTCGTTGTCCAAACACAGATCGATATCTTTTTCAACGATGGGCAGTCTGAATTTGATGGATTTGAGCCACTGACCGTTGGACTGACGCTCCGGGTAGATCTGAATTTCAGAAATCAGATGTTCCATCAGCTTTTTGCGTTCAAGGGGATTCATCACATTGTAGAGCTTTTCAAAGCAGATGAGAACTTTGTAAATGTTATCGCCCGTGATTTTATCCGCTTCGATAGCCTGCTTCTTTGCCCGGGCATCCATCAGGTTGTTTTCGGCTTCCTCGATTTTATCGTACATCCTGTAAAGCCGCTCGTCAAGGTCAGATTTGCGGATGATGTAATGGCGGTCATCCGGGTCAAGTGTGTCGATCTCCTCCATAATTTTGGACTTGACGGAGTAATACTGCCGCAGCATTTTTTCGGCGGCGGCAATTTCCTGTTCAATGGCAGTGGTGTCTACTTTGCTGTTGATTTTCTCCTGCATCATGGCGGCAAACTTTGGATTGCTGACCAGTTTGATGATAACCTCCACCACGGCGTTGTCCAGAACTTCTTCCTGAATTTGCTTGTTGAAATCACATTTTTGCCCATGTTGCATCTTGCGATGCTTGCAACTGTAATAAGAGAAAGATTTATAGGGTGTGCCATCTTTCTTTCGTTTGGTGCATTTGTTGCTGTACATTCCAGCACCGCAAATGGGGCACTTGACAAGGGCGGATAATAAATGCGCCTGTTCCGTCTTGCTGCGGTTGACTGGTTCGTATCGTTTGGATTGCGCCAACAGCTTGACCTGTGCGGCGTTCCACAATTCTTCCGATACGATGCCCTCGTGCAGGCCGTCCACCAGTAAATAATTCTCCTGTGGAACCTGATGATATTCGTTCCGAGTGCCGTGAATCTTTTCGAGTTTGCGGCGACCAAAGGCGATTTTTCCGCAGTAGACGGGGTTCTTCAGGATGGCACGAATCAACGTTGCGCTGAAAAGGGGAGAGGTGCCATTTTGACGGGCAAGTTTCTGAAAGCCGTGGGTCTCCAGATATTTGGAAAGACCATTTGCACCTGTGTCGGTGTTTACATATTGCTCAAAAATCGTGCGAATGGCAGGGGCTTCATCCTCATTGATTTGCAGCACACCGTCAACCAAACGATAGCCATAAGGCGCAAAACCGCCGTTCCAACGACCTTCCCTTGCTTTCTGGATACGACCTTCCATAGTTTGGACACGGATGTTCTCACGCTCGATCTCAGCGACAGCAGACAAAACGGAAATCATCAGCTTGCCAGCGTCTTTAGAAGAATCAAGGCCATCCTCCACGCAAATCAGGTTCACACCAAAATCCTGCATTACCTGCAGGGTAGACAGTACATCGGCAGCGTTGCGGCCAAAACGGGAGAGCTTGAACACCAGCACATAGGCAACACCATCCTTGCCGGATTTGATGTCCTCCATCATCCGGCAGAAAGAAGCACGGCCTTCAATGGATTTGCCCGATTTACCTGCATCCTCGTATTCGCCGACGATCTGGTAGTCATTGAAGCCTGCATAGGCTTTCATGCGGGCTTTCTGCGCATCCAGTGAATAGCCATCGATCTGCATGGCCGTGGAAACACGGGTGTAAATGTAAACCTTTGTCTTTTCCTGTAACATAAGAAAACCTCATAAAACGGCTATTTCTTGCCTGTTTTCTGCTCCAAAAACTTAATGGAATCCAGGTAATCCTGCTCCACATCGCTGAGGGTTTTAGCCTTGTATTTCCGATATTCGGTAGCAGCCTTGTCCACTGCCTGCTTGTGAGTAACGCTGCCATTGCCAATAAGCAACTGTTCACCGCTCATAGTCAGGATGCGGTCAAGGTGGTTTGCCCAATCCTGCATTGTCATGGGCTGTTCACGTTCTGCCTGACGTTCTGCGAAATCCAGATAACCGGAAACCAACTGCCCCATAGCACGAAGCTCTTTTTCGTTCAGATAGTTTTTGGCAATAGTAGCTTCTCGTAAAGTGGGCTGGTTTCCTGCAAAAGTGGTCAGACCCATAAATTCCTTTTCGGCATCTGCACGGTTGTAAATGACCTCGGCGGCAGTCTGACCGTGGATGGCATAATGAATTTTATTCTGGACTTTTTTGAAGAACTGGACGGAGATTTCTGCTTTTGGGTCGTAGTCAATGCTGGTTGCATAGATTTCCAGAACCTGACGATAAAACACTTTTTCGGAAGCACGGATGTCACGGATGCGTTCTAACAGCTCTTTGAAATATCCACCGCCGCCCAGATTTTTCAGGCGTTCGTCATCCAGCGCAAATCCCTTGCGCATATATTCCTTCAGGATGCCAGTTGCCCAGATACGGAACTGTGTGCCTCGTTTGGATTTGACACGATAACCAACAGAAATAATGACGTCAAGATTGTAGAATTCGACCTGATAGGTCTTTCCGTCTGCGGCAGTTGTTGCAAATTTTGCAACAACTGAATCTCGTTCAAGCTCACCCTCTGCAAAAATGTTTTTGATGTGACGGGAAATTGTGGATTTGTCACGTTGGAACAACTCAGCCATCTGGTCAATGGAAAGCCAGACGGTGTCACCGTCAAAGGTAGTATCAATTTTGGTCAGGCCATCTTCTGTGGTGTAAATGAGGATGGAATTTTTAGGAGAGTCATCTGGACGATTCATTTTAAGTACCTCGTTCCGTGTATGTAGTACAGTGGAGAGGAAGACCCTACCACTGTGTTGGGACAAGTATTACAAGAATATTATATCATGCTGCAATGGTGGTATCAACAGCATCTTGTTGATTTTCGTTGTTTGATAAGGATTCTGCTTTGTCTATCTCCAAGACAGATGCGTACTTCTCAATCACATCAGCTAGAAAGATTGCGAATGCGCTCCATTCATCGAGTGTGGGCGTAGAGCAGTCCGAAGAGGAAGGGCCGGTTTCTGTACGGTGGCAATTATTCAATAGGCAGCTCCATTTCCTTGTAGCAGAACTTTGACTGTCCTGCGAATTTTAGAAACATCCCTTGATTCATCCGATCAAAAGTTTCAGTCGCTCCAGCTTTTCCTGCGCTGTTTCTTTGCGGAAACTCACGCCGATGCAGGAGATTGGAACGCACATTTCCAGCAGGCGGTCATAAACGCGGGCATGAGCGGTATCCTGTGGGTGCCATATCTCGTCCAACGTCAGGTTGGTGGTAACGATCAGCGGTTTCCGGCTGCGGTATCGACTGTCCACGATGTTGTAGATCTGCTCCAGCGCGTACTCGGTACCTCTCTCCATGCCGAAATCGTCAATGATGAGCAGGGGATAGCGGCAAAGCTTGTCCACAATATTATTGCGCCCGGAAAAACTGCCGTTCAACTCGTTCAAGATCCGGGCAAAGCTCGTCATACGCACAGGCACTTCCTGCTCCATTAGAGCGTTTGCAATGCACCCGGCAAGGAAACTCTTTCCCGTGCCTACACCGCCCCAGAGAAGCAGTCCTAGGTTCTCTGAACGCATGGTCTGCCACTGCTCCACATAGCGATGTGCATGGTGCATCTGCGGGCTGCGCCCATTGTCGTTTTCAAATGTCCAGTCCAGCATTGCCGGGTCAGAAAATCCTTCTGCTTTCAGCCGCCGCACAAGATCGTTGTGCTTTTGCTGGTTGATAAGGGCTTCCTGCTTTGTCCTCTCGATGCGCTGGCAGCTGCATTCGATTGGGTGCTTTTTCTTGCCCATCAGGGCAACGCCTTTTGCAAAGAACGCTTCCCTTGGCGTATGACATTTTCCACAATAAAGCAGGCCGTCCTTGCCATAATAATCTTCGGAGATTTCGGGAATACTGGATGGGAGCTGTTCCAAAATTTTCTCAATCGTCTTTATAGGCTTTCTCCTTCCTTGAATGTGTAGTCCGGGATGCCCGGTGTCGATTTTTGTTTTACTTCCTGCCGCTTTGCCCAGATGCGCAGGGTAGCGGCATGGTTGGCATATTTTTTGCCGGTGGACTGGATATAAGCTGAAAGCTGTTCGACCAGGCTGTCCAGCCCGGAAAAGTCAGTCTTGAGCTGCTTGTACTCTTTTTCTGTCAGAAAGACACTACGATATTCTCCAAAGGTCAAATGAGCCTCTGCTGTTCTTATCAGGTGGTTATCAGTCAGGTCGTTCTTATTACGTTGGTTAGTGGAACACTTTTGTTCCATGGAAGGCATCATTTCTGTTCCATCGGACAGAACAAAATCGTTCCATGCAGAGGAACGTTTTTGCGCTATCGGAACTTTTACAAAGATGCTGTTGGGCACAGCAATGCGACTCCGTCTGCGCTCAATCAAATCGGCATCTTCCAGTGAACGCAACGCCCGTTTGATGCTCATGGTGCTGCATTGCAGAGCAGCGCTCAATGATAAAAGAGGGAAAATTACATAGACGAAGCCGCGCTCATCCGCCCAATTGTTCTTTTGAGAAAGCGTTGCCCGATCCAGCAGCAGGGTGTAGAGCAGTTTTGCTGTGTGGCTCAGGTCTGTATCCAGCAGAAAGCGTGGATAGGGTAGATATTGTGGCAAGGGCGTAGTGACAGTCAGGTAGTCGGAAATAGAATTCACCTCCAGTGTTTTTTCATCAAACAAATTTTTGGAAAGCATTTTACTGGCTGTTGGTAGTCTCCAGAAGATGCTGCCGATGCTGTTCTTTCAGATGCACAATATAGCTTTCTGCCTTTTGCAAAGCAGCAATAACTTTTGCTTCAATCTCTACATTTGTCAGAAAGTCGGGATACAGAGCAAAGCATTGTTCAAGACGGAAAATAAAGCTATCAGAGGCACTGTTGATTTCACTGAACATTCCTTCGGCATCGGCGACATGATCAACCGTTGCCATCTTTTCTCCTAGCTCACGAATGGTCTGGAGTTCGGTGCTGCGCTTTCCCGATGAAATAAAAGGTCGATTCTCCGAGAGTGGATCAGCCGTTTGGATCTTCGATGTGGCAGCACTAGAGAAATTGCGTTCGGTGATCTTGGAAAGCAATTCTAAATTTTCATAGGTGTCTGCACTATCGTCTGGTTTACCGTTTAACTTTTCCTCTCGCCACGTTGATACCACGGTGGGCAATGCTTCTGTGGAAGTTCCACGGATAATGGTAGCCTCTCGCTGGGATAGCTTAAGTTTGCCGGATAAGATTTCTTCCTGAATGCCGGGGCAGTATTTTTCCATCAGCTCAACGGTTTTCATGAACTGCTCGGCACGAATTACAAAAGAGGGACTTACGTTATTTTCTTTGGCGATTCGTTCGGTCGTGTTTTCTACCGATGGCAAATTGTCAATTTGACAGTTTGCCACCTGCGTGTACTGATTGCCATGGTTTCCCCCACGAGTGGATTTTTCAGAGTGATACTGCTTTCCAATCAGAAACTTTTTCTGTTCGGGTGTCAGATTCCGACGACCCAGCTGATGTTTGCAGATCCATGCCAGAACATCTTCACGGGTTTCGCAGGTGCAGGAAATCGAACGGGTGGTATAAGGAATTTCCGGGTGCTGCTGGAGAATCTTATAGCGATTGTGGCTATCAACAAGAATGTTGCCCCAGACAATCAGGGGAGACAGGACTTCTCTCTCTGAAAGGATGTTTTCTTCCAGTTGCTGAAATTCTTCATCGGTCAATGCAGGAATCTGAGATTGAAATTCGGAGTCGATGATAAATTCAAGCTTGTTTTTCTTCATAGGCAAAATCTCCTTTCAAAAATTTATTGGGTAGTTCAGCCGTTATCCCTGCATGGCTTTCCTGCCCCCTTCCGGCGGCGTTTTCCGGCTCTCCCTTGCGGGGTCATGGCCGGGTATCCCATGCAGACGGTCATTCGGTTCTCAAGGTTCGATGAAGGCTTGTAGAAAGCCTATCACAATCAAATAAGTATTTTTAGGACGTATCAGGTCCGGTTTTGAGGGAAAAAACCGGACTTGGGAGGTCCGGTTCTTGTGAACGGCTCTGGATAGAGCATACCATAAAATTGCTCGATTTTTTAGGAAGTGATACTTCCGCTTTTTGCCTTCAAAACCGGAAGTAATAGTTCCGGTTTTGTGCAATATTGAATGAATCAACGACGATTTTTCGGAAACGATTTTTTCTACAAGAAATTTGCTTATTCAGCGTCTGTTAAGATACGCAGTCGGCACAGTTTATGTGCTGAATATCGGGTTTTGGCGAAGCCCAACAATCGTTTTTGAAGTCGGATTTGTAAAATCAGATTCAAAAATCGTGAGTTGGCACCAACTCGCCCTGCTTGCTGCGATTGCAAACTCAAAATTTTTTGTGCAGAAAAATAACCGCCCGCTTCAAGTTGAACTTGAAAACGGACGGTCTCGATTGCAAAATGATTTTCAAATTTGGGAAGCACGTTGAGAGGCTTCATAGCATCCGCAAGCAATGCAGACGTATATACATCTGCTTATTTTGCGTTGCAAAACGCTTGTTGGGAGCACCCAAACCCTTGAACTGCATCCCGTGGATGCAGGCTGTTTTAAGTAAATAGAAAAGGGAAAACTGTTTTACTTCTTCCGGAATTCTCCATACAGCCACTCTGCCAATGCCGACATGATAGCCTTGTACTTGCTGGTATCTTCAAACAGGGAAGAGAAGGTGTCCTGCGCTTCAAGATAGCTGTCCTGTGCGGCAGTATCAAAAGCCTTGGGGAAGATGCTCTCGGTAAAGATCTGCGGGTCGGAGCTTCGCGCTAGCTTTGCCAGCTTCGGGTCAGCCAGTAGACGGTCGTGCAGGGCAGTAAGCAGCACCCGGTCGGCATTGGTGAACTCGCCCTTGAACTTCTCGTTGATCTTCAGAATGATCTCGTCCAGCGGCTCCTTGGGGTCGTGCCCCAGAGCACCTTTCTGGGTGACCGGCTCGTAGACGCCCTTGGCGTGTTCCAGCTCGATGGCACCGGCAAAGGTCTTTTGCAGCTTGTAATACTCCAGCTGCAATTTGCCCTCCAAGTCCAGCGGAGAGACCTCGTCCGGCGGCAGCAGCTTGAGCAGGTAAGCGCAGAATACGTTCTCCTTGTGCAGCTCTTCATCAAACATCCGCGCCACCTGTGAAACGTAGCCGTACCACTTGACAAGGCTGCGCAGCAGGCGGCGGAACTGGTACCGCTCGGCCTGCGTTTTCTGGTTGTAGCGGTCTGCCACCGGCTTCAAGACGCTGCTCATGCGGCCCACGGCGTTTTTATCCTGCTTGGTGCTGCGGAAATACTCCTTGGCAAAGGCTTCCACGTCTGCATCGGAATAAACGGCAAAGCTCCGCAGCTCCTTCTGGGTCTTGTAAATGAGGTCGGTGTTGACATCCTGCTCCAGAAAGGTCTCCTGATAAAACGGCTGGAAGGCCTCCCGGATGTCCTCTGCCTTGTTCACAAAATCCAGCACAAAGGTGTCGGTTTTGCAGGGACAGGTACGGTTCAGGCGGGAGAGGGTCTGCACCGCCTTGACGCCCTTCAGCTTTTTGTCCACGATCATGGTGTGGAGCAACGGTTCGTCAAAACCGGTCTGGTATTTTTCTGCTACGATGAGCACATTGAAGTTGTTGTGGAACTCCTTTTTGGTCTGGCTCTCTGCAATGTGGCTACCGTCGGCGCGGACGTTCAGGGACTGCTCTGTGTACTCCACGCCGCCGTCCGGTACGGCACCGGAAAATGCCGCTAAGATCTGCACATCGTCATAGCCCTGCTCCGCAATGTAGCGCTTGACCTCGTGGAAGTACCGCACCGCCGCCAATCGAGAGGAGGTGACTACCATCATCTTGCCTCGCCCGCCGATCTTGTGGCTGGTGGTCTCCCGGAAGGTCTCTACAATGATCTTTGCCTTCTGGCTGATGTTGTAGGGGTGCAGCTCTTCATACTTGCGGATAAGTTTTGCCGCCCGGCTGGCGGGCAGGTCGGGATTGTCCGGGATGGTCTTGGCGATCTTGAAGCAGGTGGAATAGGTCATGTAGTTTTGCAGCACATCCAGAATGAACCCTTCCTCGATGGCCTGCCGCATACTGTAAATATGGAAGGGGCGGTGGCTGCCGTCCGGGTACTCGGTGCCGAACAGTTCCAGCGTGGCGGCTTTTGGGGTGGCGGTAAAGGCGAAGAAGGACAGGTTCTTGTGCCGCCCGTGGGAGGTCAGCTCCTTCACCAGTGCATCCTCCGGGTCGATCTCGTCCTCCGCTTTGCCTTCCAGCTCGGCATATTCCCGCAGCGCATCCTCGGTGTCGGCAAGGGCGGCTTTCAGCTTCAAAGCAGAGGTGCCGGTCTGGGAGGAGTGCGCTTCGTCGATGATAACGGCATAGTTCTTCCCGGCGGTCTTGTTCACCTCAGTGTAGATGACCGGGAACTTTTGCAGCGTGGTGATGATGATGCGTGTGCCGTTGTTGATGGCATCCCGCAGGTCGCTGGAGTTTTTGTCCTCGCCGATGGCCTCCACTGCACCCAGCGTATGGTCGAAGCCGGAGATGGTCTCCTGCAGCTGTGCGTCCAGCACGGTGCGGTCAGTCACCACGATGACGCTGGCAAACACCGGCTTGTTCTCGGTGTTGAACAGGGAAGCCAGCCGGTATGCCGTCCAAGCAATGGAGTTGGACTTGCCCGACCCGGCGCTGTGCTGGATGAGATAGTGCTGCCCGGCACCCTTCTGCCGCACATCTGCCACCAGCTTGCGCACTACGTCCAGCTGGTGGTACCGGGGAAAGATCAGGGTCTTGCCGTCCTGCAGGCTCATGAACTTTTGCAGGATGTCCATCATGCTGTCCTTCTGGAACACTTCTTCCCAGAGGTAGGCGGTAAGGTAGCCGTTGGGGTTGGGCGGGTTGCCTGCACCGCCGTCCCGCCCGGCACCGTTAGAGCCCTGATTGAAGGGCAGAAAGCGGGTGTCCTTGCCTGCCAGCCGGGTGGCCATCCACACCTCGGTCAGGTCTACGCAAAAATAGCCCAGAATGCGCTTATTGAACTGGAAACACACCTCCCGCGGGTCCCGGTCGTGCATCCACTGCTGCTTGGCGTTCTCCACAGTCTGCCCGGTGAACTGGTTCTTCAGCTCAAAGGCGAACACCGGGATGCCGTTTACTGCCAGCACCATGTCCACCGAGTTGTGGGTGGTGTCGGAGTAGAACCACTGCCGGTTGCAGGTGATCTCGTTTTGGGCGTAGCGCTGGGCATCCTTCTGGTTCAGCGCGGACTCCGGCTGAAAATAGCACACCCGGAACCGCCGTCCCCGGTGCTTGAACCCATACCGCAGCACCGAAAGCAGTCCGTCCGCATCGCAGGCGTTATTAAAGGCCGTGCAGAACTTCCGCACCGGGTTTACCGGGTTCTGCTTTTCAAAAAATGCCCACTCGTTGGGCTGGGTCTTTTGCACAAAGCGGATCAGGGTATCCACAAACAGCCCCAGCTTGGGGTCGTAGCAATCCCCGTTGCGGGTGTAGCCCCCGGCAGGGGAGAGCAGTGCCGCCGCAATGTCCGATTCAAACTGCTTTTCGGTGGTGTTGAGGGGCATGGTTAGACCTCCTTTTTTCTTGCTGCGCTTAACAAATGGTAGAGCGCAGGTGGAATGAAAAAGTGCTTATAGCTTTGAATCTTTTGGAAAGAATTACAGTAAAGTACAAAATCTAAAGCATCATTAGATGAAGCAAAGCTGATTTTACTATTGTCGAATCGGGTGACACCATTCAATCGTGTTGGAGAAACAATTCTTAGAAGAACAGAAGGAGATAGGGGAAAGAAGATTTCAGAGTTACTATCTTTAAGACCGTTATCGCCATTGCGAAAAGATTTTTTCACAGGATTGTAGCGAACAACAGGATTGTCACTCGTGAAAAAGTAAGGAAACTCGGGAACATTATAAACAATCCATGTTTTTGCTAATAGGGCATCTATTCGTTCTTGCTTTTTAGGACTGTCCATTAGAGAAAGAAGCATGATATCTTTGATATCGTCATCAGTTGGATTTGAGCAGAAAATAGCCATGCAGTATTCTCGTCGACCTTTATCAGAATAATATGGTGGGATGTGGCTCAAAGCATGCGATTTGAAATTTTTAATAGTTCGCTTGCTGATTTCTTGACCAGCGTTGTCTATCCAAGCAGGAACACGCAACGATTGAGCACAAAGATAATTTCCTAACCGAATTTTATCATCAAGAGATAAAACAGTTTCATGGTTTTGGGCTTCTTGAATCCGCAGGAGTAAGTCGGGAAGATAGTTGGAGCAGTATGGCTCGATTTCTTTAGCAAATCTGTTTTCCCAGAAGTTGACGCTTCTTTGGTTGACTTCATAGTAGTATTCAATATAGCCAACATTTGAAATAGAATTTTTATAAAAATTAAATTTTGAATTTCGATATTCTCCTACACCAATCATGAAATGATCTGGTTTTGTTTCTGTTGCAAATAGTTTGAGGTATGACTGTGGAACGATGTGCTGTTTGCGAGTGATTTGTTTTTGAATTGAATCTTCCATTTGTTACACCTCCCTCTTTCCCGTTACAACCTCATAAATCAAACTTTTCTTATAGTTCTCCAGTTCTTTTACTAACTGTTCTTTCTTTTCAATCAGCTTGTCAATTTCAGTGCACTTAGAACGAATATAGGTAGCAATCTCTTTTTGCTCTTCATGACTTGGAAGTGGAATCCATATATTTTGGAGGTTTTCTTGGCTAAGTTTGGGCTGAGCAGAACCAGTAATATATGGATTGATATCTAGCCCTTCGAGGGCGTAGAACAAATAATAAAAATCTACTTTTTCAGTGGGCTTTAGAATGTGTGCGTGATTATTAACCCATGCCTTTCCATTGATCTCGTACATTAACGGTAAGTTACGCAGTCGTAGATTTGCACCATCTTCACCAATCAACATAACATGGTCATCAATAGTGTAATCATCGATTTTGTCAATTGCACCGGATGCGCCATAATAGTCGTAGAGAATAGAACCAGATTGGCTGCGTTTATCAGCCGAAATAGGTTTCCGATATTGGTCTAAGATAGAGCAGATGTATTTTAGTTTAATAAGAGAAAATCTTTGATTGACTTTTCCAATCCACGCAACACCGCTATCCTTCATCTCTCGCTCACTACGCACCCCCTTTGTCACAGTCTGTGTAATAACGGATTGTTTGAGCTTTATGTATTGCTCAATACATAAATAACTTTCAGAAAGAAGTGAATCAACGATATGACAATGAATGTTAAGATATTGAACGATTGAAGTTTGAATTTGCGGGGGTGGAATAGGGATGAACTGATTTTTTAACTTTGTGGCAGTAATCAATGGCTGTGCTGTTCCAGAGAGCATAAAGTTGAAATCAAAATTTGGAAGGACATAAAAAAGATAAATTCTGTTGAGTCCATGTGAATCGATAATTAGCGCATTATCAGTAATCCATGATGTTTGAACAATGTAGGCGGTGCCTATGGAACCGACACGGCCAGTAGTGATTACCTCAGAATAATTGTTTGCCTTATAAGTGGTGCCAATCTTTCCGTTAGAACCAACTACAGGAATGTTTCCCTCAAAATCATAATCGTCTTTTGGTAGTGCCGTGCCTGATGATATCGAAGCGAAATTTTTGAGTTTAACAACCTCCCACCCCTCTGGAATCTCCCCGATCCATTCAATTCCGCTGTCTTTCATTTTACGCATTATCTGCACCATGCTTTCCATATTCTGCAACTAAATAGTTGACGATTGCACTGCAAGTAACCATCATGAATTTGGCTTCTTCAAAAGTGACAGTGCTTTCGGCTCCGTGCTCGGCATGACGCACACCACCTTGATCGCAGGCATAAGAGTAAAGCTTATCAATTCCAGAGTTAAGACAAGGATGCAATTTTAGTCCGTGCTTAGCAAGTAGTTTTAATGCTTCACCAAGAGTAGCACTGTCTTTTTCTGCAATAATGCGGCAGGTTGCTTCGACGGCACTGATACTTTCTTTGACGCAGTTTTTATAGTCTGGGTGTTCACGGTCAGATAAAAAGTTGAGAGCCTTCTTAAGGTGTTTGCGTGCGCCGTCAAAAGGCGTACAGCAGGCTTGTTCAATTTCTTTTACTTCGATTTCATCTGTAATAGGAACGATTTCACCAGATATAAAGCGGTAACCTACATATTCACTTTGGAAAAGTTCATTGAACCACTCTTGAAAAACATCGATACAATTGTTAGTGGATAAGGCAAACCAATTGCAAATATACCAAAGCAAATCTAAAACTTCGTTATAAGGAGCCTCCATTAAAACCTCTTCGATTCGGGAATAAAACTTTTCCCAATCATAATGATAACCAAGCGGTAAATGATTTAAATCTGCAAAAACATTCTGCATTAGATTTTTACAGAAAATATTTGAAAGATTTTGATCTGTAGGACCGTACTTTATATTACGAGTTTCGCATTCATGGTTGAATGTTACTTGCAAAAAATCGTAGAGTTTATTACTAATAAATGTCCGAGTTCTTTCATCAAAATCATCAATTTGCATTTGGATGTTACAAGGGTCAATGCCGGCTCTGTCACTAAATCCACCGCGAACCTTAATCATACTTTTCCGTTTATTTTTGTCCATAAATTATCCCTCCTTATGAAACAGCTCTGCCAGCCCGGCGGAGATATCCTGTTCCAGTGCGGTGATGCGTGCTACAATATCCTCCACGGCTTCCGGCGCCTGATACTCGTAGAAATAGCGGGTCATGGGGATCTCGTAGCCCACCTTGGTCTTGCTGTGGTCGATCCATGCGTCGGGGGCGTAGGGCAGAACTTCCCGGGCAAAGTAGGCGTCAATGTCCTGCACCAGCGGCACGTTTTCGGTGTCCCGCAGGCTGGTGTCCGGCACAGGCTTGCCGCGCTTCAGGATAACGTTGCCTGCTTCGTCCCGCTGGGGGCGCTCCACCACGATCTTGTTGTAGCCGAACTCCACGCTCTCGAACACCTTGCTCTCGCAGTAGATGCCGTTTTTGTCGCCGTACACCTTGCCGTTGGCAAATTCGCCGTAGGCGGTGACGATCAGCTCCCGGCAGGCATCGGTAATGTCGTTGCGCTTGGTGCCGATGCTCTTGCGGCGGGGCTCGAAGCAGTGGCTGGCGTCAATAAGCTGCACCTTGCCCGCACGGTGGGCGGGCTTATCCTTGCTGAGCACCCAGATGTAGGTGGAGATGCCGGTGTTCATGAACATATCGGTGGAAAGCTGGATGATGCAGTCCAGCCAGTCGTTTTCCAGAATATACTGCCGGATGTTGCTGGGCCCGCTGCCGGCATCGCCGCTGAACAGGGGAGAGCCGTTCTGGATAATGGCCATCTTGCCCTTGTTTGCCAGCTTGGCAAGGCCGTTCAGCACAAAAAGCTGCTGACCATCGCTGATCTTGGGCAGACCGGGGGCAAAACGCCCCATCTCGCCCCGGGCGGCTTCGGCTTCCACCGCCTTCTGCTCCCGCTTCCAATCGATGCCGAAGGGCGGGTTGGAGATGATGTACTGGAAGGTGAATCCGGGGAACTGATCCTCCGACAAAGTATCACCGAACCGCATATTGTTGGGGTCTCCGCCGCGGATCATCATGTCCGCCTTGGCGATGGCGAAGGTGGAGGGATTGAACTCCTGCCCGAAGCAGGTCACCTCAATGTCGCTGTTCAGTTCGTGGATGCGCTCCTCCATGCAGCTCAGCATCTGGCTGGTTCCCATCGCCATATCGTAAACGGTCATGCTGCTGGTATCGAGGTCGGCTTCAGACAGCAGTAGGTCGGTCATCAGGTAGATGATATCCCGGCTGGTAAAGTGGGCTCCGGCTTCCTCGCCAAAGCTTTCGGAGAATCGCCGCACCAGGTCCTCAAAGATGTAGCCGCAGTCCACGGCACTGATCTTGTCCGGGCCAAGATAGCCCTTCTCGGAGCCGAACTCCTTGATAACGAGGTAGAGGGTGTTGCTCTCTACCATCCGCTTGATGATGTTGTCAAAGTCGAACTTTGCCAGCACGTCCTGTGCGTTGGCAGAAAAGCCGGACAGGTAATCTCGGAAGTTGGACTCAATGTTGTCCGGGTCTGCCAGCAGGGTCTCGAAGGTGAAGCGGCTGGTGTTGTAAAACTGGTAACCGGAGGCTTTCTGCAAAAAGCCGTCGATGACCTGCAGCTTTTTCACCTTTTCGTAGGTGTCCAGCACTGCCTGATGGGTGGGCAGCAGACAGTCGTGGAACCGCTTCACCACGGTCATGGGCAGAATGACCAGACCGTACTCGTGGGGCTTGAACGGCCCCCGTAGCATATCGGCTACGTTCCAGATCATGGCGGCTTTTTCGGCAATGTTGGCACCTACGGCGGTGATCTTATCGTTTGGCATACGTTGCTCCTTATTTTTGTGATAGGTGGACATCCTGATTTTACAACAATGGGTGTCCTATAAATCGGATAGCAGAATGCTTTTCCTGAAAAATGATTCTTGCATCTATTGTACCACGATAAAAGTGGAAACACCATATTCCGGCAAAAGAAAATGCCCGCCTGAAAATCAGACGGACATACTGTAAATCATATCATCTGAAAATGCTTCAAAGCCTCCACAATCGCATCCTCTTTCTCCTTCGGACACTGAGGCTGCTTTGTATTTTCGGACTTCGCCTTGTGGTGGTTCTCTCGTACCTCCAGACCGCATTTCTGCTTAACCTGCGAGATATACAGGGAAGATACCTTCAGTCCAGTCTGTTCCAACACGCGGGCTTTGATTTCAGGATAGGTCGCACCCTTTTGCAATCCTGAAGTGTCCATGCCCTCCAAGGAAAACTCTACACGGACTTTTTTGGAGTCGATCTCACCCTTGGAAAGTGCAATGACACATTCCACATGTTTCGTCCTCGGAAACAGATCCACCGGCTGGACCTTCTCGGTGCGGTAGCCTTGTGTTTCCAGCCACTTGGCGTCTCTTGCGGCGGTGGAGGGGTTGCAGCTGACGTAGACGACCCGGCGGGGGGACATGGCGACGACGGCGGAAAGGGTGGCCTCGTCACAGCCTTTGCGGGGCGGGTCGAGGACGATGACGTCGGGGTGGAGGCCCTCGGCAGCGAGCTGAGATGCGGCTTTGCCCGCGTCGGCGCAGAAGAAGCGGCTTCTGGCGGCGACGGCTTCGCCCATGCGGGCCGCGTTGGCCTTGGCGCTGTCGATGGCTTCGGGGACGATCTCCACGCCGATGAGCGAGCGGCAGCGGTCTACCATCGAAAGGCCGATGGTACCCATGCCGCAGTAGAGGTCCAGCAGAAGGTCGTCCGGCTGGAGCTGAGCGTATTCGGCGGCGATGCCGTAAAGCCGCTCGGCGGCGAGGGTGTTGACCTGATAGAACGACAGGGGGCCAAGCCGCACCGGGACGCCGCAGAGGGTGTCCTCGATGAAGCCGGGGCCGCAGAGGGTGTGGGTCTCCGTGCCCAGAATGACGTTGGTGTTCCTGGGGTTGACGTTCACGAGGACGGTGGCAATGTCCGGGAACTGTGCGGTCAGCTGCTCGACGAGTTCGGCGCTGTAGGGGAGCTTTGCGCGGGTGCAGACGATGCAGACCATGATCTGGCCGCTGTGCGCACCCCGGCGCAGGAAGATGTGCCGCACCAGGCCCTTGCCGGAAGCCTCATCGTAGGGCTGGATGCCGTGTGCACCGAAAAAGCTGCACAATGCGTTGCCGATGTCGTTCAGGATGCCGGGCTGGAGCTTGCAGTCGGGGCAGGGGACGATGCGGTGGGTGCGTCCGGCGTAGAAGCCGATGCAGGGTGCGCCGTTCTTGTCGCGCCCGACCGGGAACTGGACCTTGTTGCGGTAGCGGTCCACTTCGGGGGAGGGGAGAGCGTCCAGCACCGGCACGTCCAGCCCGCCGATGCGGCGGAACGCATCGACGACGTTTTCCTGCTTGGCCCGCAGCTCGGCGGCGTAATCCAGGTGCCGCAGGCTGCAGCCGCCGCAAGGGCCTGCCACGGCGCAGTCCACGGGGATGCGGTCCGGTGAGGGGGTGCGCAGGGCGTCCAGAATGCCGAAGGCATAGCGGCCGCAGTCCTTGACGATGCGGATGTCGGCTTCGTCGCCGGGGGCGGTGCCGGGCACGAACACGGCCTCGCCGTCCGGCGAGTGTGCCACGCCGCTTCCGTCGTTGGAAAGCCGCTCGATGGTCAGGGTCAGCACCTGATTTTTCTGTAAGGGCATGGGGATTCTCCTTTTGTGGTGGGGTTATTCCGAGGCTTCGGGGGCGTCGGTCTGGGACGCCAGATACTTGCTGGGCGGCACGCCTTTGGCGCGCTTGAACACCCGCGAGAAATAGAACTGGTCAAAGAAGCCGACTGAGATGGCGACCTCGGCAATGGACAGGTTGCCCGCGCGCAGCAGCTTGCAGGCTTCGTTGATGCGGTATTCGGTCAGATAGTCGATGGGGCTTTTGCCCACATTCAGCATGAACACCCGGTACAGGTGGCTGCGGGAGACTCCCACGCTCTTGGCCACATCGTCAATGGAAATATCGTGCGAGTAGTTGAACTGGATGTATTTGATGGCGTTCAGCACATACTGGCTCGAAGACGAGGTGCTGTGGGGCTTCGACTCGCTGGTCTCCTTCATCAGGGAGGAGATGAAGAGATAGAGGTAGCCCACCATGGCGGCCTCATCCTGGGGCTGAAGCCCGCGGGAGGAGTAGATGTTGGTCAGGGCCGTCCGCATCCCTTCGGGGTCGCTGGTGTGGTGGACGGGGCGCTCGTCTGTAAAGGGCAGCTGTGCGGCCAGTTTGTGGGCACAGGCCCCATTGAAGCCTACCCAGCTGTACTCCCACGGCTGCTGCTCATCGGCTGTGTAGCGGATGAGCTGGCTGGGCCGGGCAAAGAAGAGGTCGCCGGGGACCACCTCAAACGTATGGCCGCCCACTTCAAAGGTTCCCTTGCCGGAAACGACCAGATGGATGAGGTAATGGTCCCGGATGCCGGGGCCCCAGGTCTGGCCCGGAGCACACCGCTCCAGGCCGCAGTTAAAGATGGACAATTCGATGTTGTTGGTGTAATTCTGCTTGAAGGACTGTTTGTAAACGTCTGCCATGTGGCTCTCCTCCCATCCGCTGCATTCGTAGTTCCAGTATATCATAATTGAACCTGCAAATTCAACAAAAGTACATCCGAATCTTTGACTTTCGTGCCAAAATTTGTTTTTTTGCAAAATCAAATTGCAAAATGGGGACGCTTCGATTACAATAGAGTTATCTTTTACAAACAGACTGCGGGTTTTCTTTGGGGGAGGAACAGCCATGGCGACCAGTATGCAGCTCAGACGGGAGATCCTGGCAGGTGGGCGCGACGCCGCACTTGCCGCACTGTATGGGGCAGACCCGGCGGTGTTGGCGCGGCAGCGGCAGCGCTACGCGGACGCGCTGGAACAGTTCGAACGATACTTCGGGCCGGGCCGGCAGGTGCACATCTACTCGGCACCGGGGCGGGCCGAGCTGGGCGGCAACCACACCGACCACCAGCACGGCTATGGTCTGGCGGCAGCTGTGATGCTGGACCTGATCGCTGTGGCGTCCCCCAGTGACGACGGCTTCATCCGGGTGAAATCCCGCGGGTTCAACAAGCTGGACGTCATCGACCTGAGCGAGGCAGAGCCGCAGGACGGTGAGAGCACCCATTCGGCCAGCCTCATCCGGGGCATCGCGGAGGGCTTCCGGGCCAGGGACAGGGCCGTGAATGGCTTTGACGCCTACACCGCCAGCGACGTGCTGCGGGGGTCGGGCCTGTCCAGCTCAGCGGCGTTCGAGATGGGAATCGCCGTCATCCTGAACGGCGAGTACGGCTGCGGCCTGCCGACGCCGGAACTGGCGAAGATCTGCCAGTATGCGGAGAACACCTACTTCGGCAAGCCGAGCGGCCTGCTGGACCAGCTGACCAGCGCGGTGGGCGGCGTCATCTTTGCGGACTTTGCCGACCCGGCCCAGCCGGATATCGAGAAAATCCACGCCGCCGGGCTGCTGCCGGAGGGGATGAGCCTCTGCGTTACCGACACGCGCGGCAGCCACAGCGAATTGACCGGCGAGTTCGCCGCCATCCGGAACGAGATGGAGGTGGTGGCGTCGCAGCTGGGGGCTAAGGTTCTGGGGCAGGTGCGGGAGGCCGACTTTTGGGCGGCGCTGCCCCGCCTGCGCACTGCCTGCGGCGACCGTGCCGTGCTGCGGGCCGCCCACTACTTTGAGGAGAACGCCCGTGCGCTGGTCCAGCGGGATGCGCTGCGGGCCGGGGACTTCCCGGTCTTTCTGAAGGCCGTTGCGGCCAGCGGTCATGCCTCCTACACCCTGTGCCAGAACGTCTACTGTTCCACGGATGTGCGGCATCAGGGGCTTTCGGTGGCGCTGGCGCTGAGCCAGACACTGCTGGAACACAGCGGCGGAGCCTGGCGGATGCAGGGCGGCGGCTTTGCAGGCACCATCCAGGCCTTTGTGCCGCAGCGGCTGGTGCAGACCTACCACGACGCCATGGAGGGCGTCTTCGGCAAAGGCAGCTGCTACATCCTCCGCCTGCGGGAGCAGGGAGCAGTCCGCATCATCTGAAATGTGCCAAAAAAGAAAGTGCTCTGCTGCCAAAAACAGCGGAGCACTTTGCTTTTTGGAATAGAAAACGGATCCGTTCAGCACGGGTGAACTGACGCCGAAGGCGGCTGAGAAGGCTCAGACCCCGCGCTCTTGGCGCTTCTGGCGCATATCGTCGGTGTAGCTTTGCAGCGCCGACAGGGTGTCGTCGTGGAAGCCGAACCAGTTGACGAGGTTGTTGTAGGTGTTCTCTGCGAAGTTGTAGGCCGAGCGGAACACATGAAACAGCAGCATCGGCACGAACGAGAAGGACAGCGAGAGCACACCGCCGCTGAAGAAGAGATCGTCCAGACGGAGCCGGTCCGTGAAGTCATTCCACGCATCGGCCAGCTCACCGCCGCCAACAATCTGAAACTGCTCTGCTTCCGGGATGCGTCCATAGGAAGCAGGCATCTGCAATTCTTTCATAGAAAAGCTCCTTTCTGTGTCAGAGTCGGGTGGTCAGGCAAAGGCTCAGGCCGCCGTCAGCGCGGCCGTGGAGGCTGCGGTGGGGTCGGTCGTGGTGGTGCCGGCGGAAGGACCATCGTTGTAGTAGTTGTCCTTCACGTCGGTGTAGATGTTCAGCGCATTGTTGATGAGCTGGACGGCATAAATGTAGGCCGCATAGCCTGCAAAACCGGTGAAGAGCACCGTGGCAGCCTTGCCAACGGGGGTCCGGTGGCTCCAGTAGTGCTTGATGGAACCGCCGACGGTCAGACCGTCGTTGCGCATGTTGATGAGGCCGGTGACGGCACCGCTGAAGGCAGCCTGACCCATTAGGCGGATGAGGTTGGTGACGAGGTTGTATGTAAACTGCTGCGGCGAGATGACATCGGCACCGCCCTCGATGTAGATCATTTCATCCTCGGAGATGGGAGCATAGGCTGCCGGAAAATGCAGCGAAGTCGAACTGGTATATTCCATGGCGGGAAAACTCCTTTCGTACATCAGAACCGCCGGAAAGCGGATCATAAACTAAGTGGATTATAGCATATTCCACCAAAAACAACAAGAGAGCGATGGTTTGAAAGCTGTGGGGGTTTTGTGAACGGTTTCAAAGCAAAACTCAAAAAACAAACGCAGGGAAGCGGAAAAATAAAAGCGCACATCCCAGGGCCCTGGTGAAAAAATGTTGTGTGAAATTTGTGCCAAAAAGGAACGGCGGGCCGGGTGCAGTGCCACAATGCAGGGCACCGCACGGCTCGCCGTTCGGGATGGGGAAGCGATCAGAAGGAGAAAAACGCTTATTCTGCCGCCGGGGCCCGGTCATACAGGACCGTCAGATCGGCGATGTGGTCCGCCAGCAGGCTCGTCAGGGGCGTGGTCAGACGCCACTGCCAGTTGGAACCCTGGGTGCTGGGGGTGTTGATGCGGGCTTCGGCACCGAGGTGGAGCCAGTCCGCCATCGGGATGATGGCCATGTCCGACACGCAGGAAAGGCAGACCGCGATCATGGCTTCGGTCAGGTCTTTGGGGGCGCAGCGCAGATACCGGCAGGCGTAGTGGACATCCTCCGGGCTGGCAGTCGCCCGCCAGCCTTCGGTGGTCACATTGTCGTGGGTGCCGGTGTAGACGACGCTGTTCCGGGTGTAGGTGTAGGGCAGGTAGTTGCCCGGCTCCCGGCTGTCGAACGCGAACTGCATGATCTTCATGCCGGGATAGCCGCTGGCGGCCAGCATGGTCTTGACCTCCGGGGTCAGATAGCCCAGGTCCTCGGCAATGATGCCGCCTTGGCCCAGCGCTTCATGCATGGCGTCGATGAAGGCGCGGTCCGGGCCTTTGACCCATTTGCCGCCCGCTGCCGTGGTGTTCCCGGCGGGGATGGAGTAGTAGCTCTCGAAGCCGCGGAAGTGGTCGATGCGGACGACGTCATAAATGGAGGTGGCGTGTTTCATCCGGCGTTTCCACCAGGCAAAGTGCTCTGCCTCGTGGCGGGGCCAGTCGTAGAGCGGGTTACCCCAGAGCTGGCCGTCGGCCGCAAAGGCATCCGGCGGGCAGCCGGCCACCTGGGTCAGGTGGACCTGCCCATCGGTCTGGAAAAGCTCCGGCCGGGTCCAGAGGTCGCTGGAATCCGGGCTGACGTAGATGGGGATGTCGCCCACCAGCTGGATGCCCTTTTGGTTGGCGTAGGTCTTGAGGGCGCTCCACTGCGTGAAGAAGAAGAACTGCACGGCCTTGTGGTAATCCACCGCATCGGCCAGCCGCACACGGGCGGCGGCCAGAGCCGAAGGCTCACGGGTGCGCAGCGCGTCGGGCCAGTCGGCCAGACCGGCCTGCCCCTGCTCGGCTTTCAGGGCCATGAACAGGGCGTAATCGTCCAGCCAGAAGTCCTGCGCGGCGCAGAAATCGGTGTAGGCTTTGCTGGGCTCGGCCAGAAGCCGGTCTGCGGCCCGTTTCAGGATCACGGGCCGCTCGTTGTACAGCGCACCGTAATCCACGGTGCCGACCGGCACCGGAGCGGGGACCTCATCGGGGGTGAGCCAGCCGTCCTCGGCCAGCACCCGGTAGTCGATGAAGTAGGGATTCCCGGCAAAGGCGGAAAAGCTCTGGTAAGGACTGTCGCCGTAGCCGGTGGGGCCGATGGGCAGGATCTGCCAATAGGTCTGTCTGGCGCGGGCCAGAAAATCCACGAAAGCGAAGGCCTCCGCCCCCAGAGTGCCGATGCCGAAGGGACCAGGCAGGCTGAACACGGGCATCAGGATACCGCTTGCGCGCATGTGAAACCCCTCCTCTTAACCCTTGACAGCGCCGGCAACGACGCCCTCAATGATGTATTTCTGGCAGGTGATGTAGAGCAGGATGATGGGGATGATGGCGATGATGATGCAGGCCATCATGGGGGCCAGCTCCACGCGGCCGTAACCGCCGCGGAAATACTGGATGGCCATGGGGATGGTGCGGTACTTCTTGATGTCCAGCACCAGAGTGGGCAGCAGGTAGTCGTTCCAGACCCACATCGTTTCCAGAATGGCGGTGGAGATCATGGTCGGCTTCAGGATGGGGAAGACGATCTTGAAGAAGATCTGGATGGGGTTGCAGCCGTCGATCATGGCAGCCTCTTCAATCTCAATGGGGACGCTCTTCATGAAGCCGGTGAACATGAACACGGCCAGACCGGCACCGAAGCCGAGGTAGATGATGCAGATGTTCCAGGGGGTGTTCAGCTTGAGGGTATCGGCCGTCTTGGACAGGGTGAACATGACCATCTGGAAGGGGACGACCATCGAGAAGACGATGAGCAGGTTCATGAACTTGCTCAGCTTGTTGTTCACGCGGGTCAGGTACCAGCCCGTCATCGAGCAGCAGAGCAGGATGAGCACCACACTGGTCAGGGTGATCAGCAGGCTGTAACCCAGGCTGGAGAGGAAGTTCATCTTGAAGATGCCGTAGGTGTAGTTCTCCAGGCCGACAAAGGTCTCCTTGGTGGGCAGTGCGAAGACGGTGGAGGTGGTGAAGGTGCCTTCCTTCTTCAGACTGTTGATGAAGATCAGGGCGATGGGGTAGACCCACAGCAGGCAGAGCAGGGTCATTATAACGGTGAGCGCATTGTCCCACATATGTTTACGTTTGATCATTACTGCTGTACCTCCTTGGAACGAGTGAAGTGGAGCTGGATCATGGAAATGACGACCACGATGAGGAAGAAGATCACAGCCTTTGCCTGGCCGATGCCCTTCCACTGCGCGCCGGAGCGGCCATAGAAGGTGTTGTAGATGTTCAGGGCCAGCATCTCACTGGCGTTGGCAGGCTCGCCGGCCGTCAGGGCAACGTTCTGGTCGAACAGCTTGAAGCTGTTGGTCAGGGTGAGGAAGGTGCAGATGGTGATGCTGGGCATGACCATGGGCAGCTTGATCTTGAACAGGATCTCGTGGTCGGAAGCGCCGTCGATCTTGGCGGCTTCGATCAGGTCACCGGGCACACTCTGCAGGCCGGCCACATAGATGATCATCATATAGCCGATCTGCTGCCAGCACATCAGGATGATCAGGCCCACGAAGCCTGCCTTGGCGTCCAGAGCCAGCAGCGGCCTCTGGAGATTGGCCAGCACACCATTGAGCAGGATCTGCCAGATGTAGCCCAGCAGGATGCCGCCGATCAGGTTGGGCATGAAGTAGACCGTGCGGAACAGGTTCGTGCCCTTAATGCCGCGGGTCAGCACGAGGGCGATGGCGAATGCGCAGACGTTGATGAGCACGGTGGACAGCACCGTGAACGCTGCCGTGAAGCCGAAGGCGTGGAGGAAGGTGGAATCCTGGAAGACAGAAAGGTAGTTCTGGATGCCCACAAAGGTGGTCTTCGACACGGTGGTGAACCGCTGGAAGGACAGGTAGATGCCCCAGATGAAGGGCCAGATGAAGCCGATGATGAACGCGATGAGGGTAGGCAGCACGAACACCGGCCAATATTTGCTGATGGCCTTTTGCATGATATACCTCCAAATCCAAAAAAGAAGGAGGCGGGCGAACCGCTCGCCCGCCTCCCGTATTTGTCAGCTGTTAAAAACGCTCTGTGGCATCAGCCGTTTGCCAGCTTGTACTCCTTGGCCCAGCCATCGACGAAGGCAGTGACCACAGCGTTCCAGTCGCCGGTGCCTGCTGCATAAGCAGTCAGTGCGCTGCCGACGCCGTTCTTCCACTCCTCGGAAGGCATGGTGGAGAAGCACCAGTCCACACTGGTCTTGCCAGCGGCGACATAGTCGTTTGCAATGGCGATCAGCGGGTTGGTGGAATCCTTAGCAGCCTTGAAGGGGATGACGAAGCCCATGTCGTCTGCCATGGAGGAGGTGCCGGTCTCGGAGGTGACGCACCAGTACAGGAAGTCCAGAGTGGCCTGGATGTCCTCATCGGATGCGGTGTTGTTCACGCACCAGTAGTTCTCGGAACCGGTGCACAGGCCCTGGTTCTCTTCGCCGTCCACGCCGATGTAGATGGGCAGCATGCCGAGGTTGTCGTCGCCCAGAGAGGAGACATCGCTGTAAGCCCAGGTGCCGTTCTGATAGAAGACAGCCTTCTTGCCCACGAACTCAGCCACAGCGTCGTTGCCGGTCTTGGAAGCCAGCAGCTTCGGGTCGCAGGTGGAGTCGGTGATGTACAGGTCCCAGATCTGCTTGTAGTTGTCCAGATAGGTGCCCTTGATGGCGTCGGTGGAGCTGATGCCGTCTGCCTTGTACTCGTAGTAGATGGGCAGGTTAGCCAGATGGGTCTTGAAACGCCAGTCGGAAGAACCGTCCATGCCGGCGGAGGTGAAAGCACCATCGACGCCCAGCTCAGCCTTGCGGGCCTGGATGTCGTCTGCGACCTTCTTCAGGTCGTCAAAGCCCTTGATGTCGTCCTGGGTGTAGCCAGCGGCGGTCAGCAGCTCCTTGTTGTAGATGATGCCGTAGGTCTCGATGACGTAGGCGATGCTGGTGACGGCGTCGCCGTCCTTCAGTGCGAAGGAGTCGCTGGTCAGTTCGCCGTACAGCTTGCTGCCGGACAGGTCGTAGCAGTAATCCTTCCAGTTGGCCAGACCGACGGGGCCGTTGACCTGGAACAGGGTGGGAGCCTCGCTCTTCTCCATCTCGCTCATCAGGGTGGTCTCATACTGGCCGGAAGCTGCGGTCACGACGGTGACAGGTACGCCGGTCTCCTTGGTGTAGGCGGCAGCCAGATCCTGCCAGGCCTGATCCTGCTCCGGCTTGAAGTTCAGGTAGTAGACTTTGCCGCTTGCACCGGAAGCGGATGCGCTGGCGGAAGCAGCGGTAGAACTGGCAGCGGAGGAAGCGGTGGAGCTGGAAGAGCCGCCGCAGGCAGCCAGACCCAGGGCAGCGGCAGAAACGCCAGCGGCCTTCAGAAAATTACGACGAGTGATCATCTTTTTCATAGTGTGTTCTCCTTCTTATTGATTGCTTATCTATCGCACCGCCCCGATGGGCGGAGTTAAACGGATTCAAATCGGCGGCGGCAGGGGCAGACGCTTTCGCCCTGCTGCAGCTCCGGCTGCAGGGTCACGGTCCGGGCCGAGGCACCGTGCTCGATCTGCCGGATCAGAAGCTCGATGCTCTGCAGCGCGATCTGCTCGCTGGGCTGGACGATGGTGGTCATCACAGGCACACAGTAGCGGGACATCGTGATGCCGTCGAAGCCGATGACGGAAACGTCCTCCGGCACTCGGAGCCCGGCGCTGACCAGCGCCCGGATGGCACCAAAGGCGATGACGTCGCTCATCGCAAACAGGGCAGTGAACTCGGCCCGGCGGGCCAGCAGGCTGTTCATGGCGTGGTATGCGGACTCGAAATCGTAGTTCGACAGGCCGTAGAGCTTGTTGTCGAAGACGAGGCCCGCATCCTCCATGGCGTCCTGTGCGCCCAAACGGCGCATCCGGCTGGGAAAACTTGTGGCCGGGCCGCCCAGCACAGCGATCTTGCTGTGCCCCTGTGCAATGAGGTGGGCGACCGCAGTGCGGGCAGCCGCCCGGTCGTCCACGCCGACCATCGACAGATTGGGGAAGCTCAGGTCGTGGGAAACGAGGGTGGCCAGCACCGAAGGAACGGTGATGTTGGAAAATCCATTCTGGAAGTTGCTCACGCTGCCGCCCAGAAAGATGATGCCCTTGGGCTTGATCTCCCGCAGGATCTTTTCGGCGGCGTCGATCTCGTTGGCGTTCTCGTCCAGATAGGAGACGATGCCGTTGTATCCATACAGAGTCGCGGCCCGTTGCAATTGTACGAGAAAGTCGGAGAAGAAGAGGTTGCGTGTGCCCTTGACGACGAACACCAAACTGCGGGACTGCTGGATCTTCAGCTGCCGCGCGTTGGTGTTGGGGGTGAACCCCGCTTCCCGCATGACCTTCAGAACGTGTTCTTTCGTTTCCGGCCGTACATCGGGCCGGTCATTGATGACACGGGAGATGGTGCTGACGGAACAGCCGCTGATGCGGGCGATGTCCTTGATCGTCATGGCGCATCTCCTCACTTTCTGTAAAACCATCGGGAACGTTGTCGGGAACGTTTCCAGTGGCTATAGTATGGCACATTTTGTTCAAAAAATCAATCATGTTGGAGCAATTTCGTGAAAGGTGTACAAAGAATCGGTTCGGCGTTGTGCAGTTTGATTTGCAACCACGTCAAAACCATGACTTATTTCAGAAATTCCCGGAAATGAATCGCAACAGGCCGGGATAACCGTACCGCTTTGTAACTTTTTGGCGGGAGAACGTGCAGCTTTGTCGGCAAAAACAAAAAAGTCCCGGAACCATAGACGCCAGAGAGCGGGTGGATTCCGGGAACCGAAAAACGGGCAGCAAAAAGCGCCTTCCCCTTGTCATCGGGGAAGACGCTTTGCTGATTGCTGATTATTTTGAACTGGGTTGATAAAGTTCTGAAGATTAGTCGCTGACGTAGGGCATCAGAGCAACGTGACGAGCACGCTTGATGGCGACGGTCAGTGCGCGCTGATGATAAGCGCAAGTGCCGGTCACACGGCGGGGGATGATCTTTGCACGCTCAGAGACGTACTTACGCAGACGGGGCACGTCCTTGTAATCGATGGTGTCGATGCGATCGACACAGAAGCTGCAAACCTTCTTGCGGCCGCGGCGGATGGGGCGCGCGGGGCGAGAGCCTTCGGTTCTTTCAAAAGCCATTGCTTATTACCTCCTATAAGATTTTAACGGATAGACCGTTTCGGATCAGAACGGCAGGTCGTCGCTGTCGTCGATGACGGCGAAGTCATCTGCACTGCCGGCAGAATAGCTGGGAGCTGCCTCCACAGCGGCCGGGCGGGCAGGGGCTGCGTTCTGGTAGGACGGAGCAGAATTCTGATAATTTGCTCCGCCGCCCTGGTTGCTGCTCTTGGGGCCTGCAAAGTTGATGTTGTTGGCCACAACTTCCACAGCGGTGCGGTTGTTTCCCTGCTTGTCCTGATACTGGCGGGTCTGAAGCGAACCTTCAATGGCGATCAGACTGCCCTTCTGGAAATACTTCGAAACAAACTCGGCCTGCTGACGCCATGCGACGATGTCGATGAAATCAGCCTGGCGCTGCTCGCCCTGGCGGGCAAAATTGCGGTCGCACGCGATCCGGAAACTGCACACATTGGTGCCGCTCTGGGTGGTGCGGAGCTCCGGGTCCGCCACAAGGCGGCCCATGATAGCAACAACATTCAACATAGAACAGACTCCTTTTTGATCACGGAGAGATTACTCCTCGTGGGCAACGATCAGGCTGCGCATAACGCCTTCGGTGATCTTGTACACACGGTCCAGCTCAGCGGGGAAGCTGGGCTCGCTGGTGAAGTTGATCACGGTGTAGACGCCTTCCTCCTCGTCGTTGATGGGGTAGGCCAGACGGCGCTTGCCCCACTCGTCGATGGAATCGATCGTACCGTTAGCCTCGATCAGGGACTTGAACTTACCCACCAGAGCGGCGGTAGCCTCCTCGTCGAGAGCGGCGCTGGTAATCAGCATGGTTTCGTACTTTGCCATTTTGTAGCACCTCCTTTTGGACTTGAGGGCCTCAAGGTTATGAGGCCAAGGTACACGATCCTGCGGTTTCACAGGACTGTGCGGTGTGTCTGTTCAGACAGCAATTTATTATAGCAAGTGTTTTGCACTTTGTCAAGCATTCCAGCAAAAAAATCTGCACGAAAATAAAACGGGTCTGAGGCTAAACTTTAGCTGGATTTTCGCTGGGATGGTTTTGATTTTCACAAGCCGACAAGTTATAATGTAAAATAGGGTGGGCCAGGACGCGCGGTCGGGCCTGCCGGGCGTGAAAAACGCAAAATTGAGTAAAGGAAGGTTATTTGAATGTATTCGGTCTTTCGAAACCTCGCCATCATCATCCTCACGGCCAAGTTCTTCGGGCTGGCGGCCCGCAAGTGCAAGGCCCCGCAGGTGGTGGGCGAGATCATCGCGGGCCTGCTGATCGGCCCCTGTGTGCTGAATCTGGTCCACATCAGCGATACCATCTCGGTCTTTGCGGAGATCGGCGTGGTGCTGCTGATGTTCTCCACCGGCCTTGGCACCAACCTGAAGGAGCTGATCAAAGCCGGCCCCATTGCCACCCTCATCGCCTGCGTGGGTGTGGCTGTGCCGCTGGCGGGCGGTACGCTCCTTTATAGCATCTTCTATGGGTTTGCTGCCGTGGGCAGCACGGAGTTTTACAAGGCGCTTTTTATTGGCACCATCATGACGGCCACCAGCGTTTCCATCACGGTGGCGGCCCTGCAGGAGATGGGCCATCTGAAGAGCTTCCTCGGCACGACCATCGTGAGCGCGGCGGTCATTGATGATGTCATCGGCATCGTGGTGCTGACCTGTGTGCTGGGTGCCGGTTCCGGCACCGGCACCGGCCTGGGCAAGGTGCTCTTCAACACGGTGCTCTTCTTTGCCACGGCCATCGGTGTGGGCCTCATCGCACACTTTGCGATGAAGTGGCTGGACAAGCGCAACCCCCACACCCAGCGCATCACCATCGTGAGCATGGCGTTCTGCTTTGCCATGGCCTACATCGCCGAGGAATACTTCGGCATTGCGGACATCACGGGTGCCTACATTGCCGGCATCGTGCTCTGTTCCATGGATGACGCATCCTATGTGGAGCGCCGGGTGGATATCAGCAACTATGTGCTGTTCGCACCGGTCTTTTTCGCGAGCATCGGCCTGAAGACGGACATCAGCGGCCTGACGCCGCAGATCCTGCTCTTCAGCGTCTGCTTCGTCATCATGGCCCTCGTCACCAAGGTCATCGGCTGCGGTCTGGCGGCAAAGATCTGCCGCTTCAGCTGGGCCGACTCCCTCAAGGTGGGCGTCGGCATGATGACCCGCGGCGAGGTGGCCCTGATCGTGGCTCAGAAGGGCCTGGACATCGGCGTAGTGGACCCTGTGTACTTCACGGCGGTCATCCTGCTCATCGTGGTATCCTCGGTGGCAACACCGCTGGTGCTGAAGGTGCTCTTCACCAAAGCCCCGCCGACACCGCATCCGAGCCAGAGCGAAGCATAAAAATGGGAGGTCCATCCTGGGGGATGGGCCTCCTGTTTTTTGTTGGACGCGGAAAATGGCACAATTTCCGAAGAACGATGGATTCCTGCCGGAAGATAGTGTATAATGAGAAAAATGTAAAATCCGGAAAGGACTTTTTCGTATGGGAATCGTAGTCATCGGCGCAGTTTTTGTGGACATCAAGGGGTATCCGCTCTCGACTTATATCCCCGGCGGACGAAACGCCGGGCGCGTGGAGCAGGTACACGGCGGTGTGAGCCGCAATGTGGCGGAAGATATCGCCAACGTGGAGCTGCGGCCCACCTTTGTGGGCCTGGTGGATGATACCGGCATGGGTCTGGACGTCATCGAGAAGCTGAACAACCACAAGGTCAACACCCGGTTCATCCAGCGTGTGCCGGATGGCATGGGCACCTGGCTGGCCATCTTCAACAACGACGGCGACGTCTGTGCGGCCATCTCCAAGCGGCCGGACACCACCCCGCTGATCGGGCTGTTGGAAGAGCAGGGAGACGAGATCTTTCGGGACTGCGACAGCATCGCGCTGGAGCTGGACCTCGAAAAGGAGACCGTCAAGCAGACGCTGCGCTACGCCAAAAAGTATGGCAAAAAGGTGTACGCGGTGGTCTCCAACATGAGCATTGCGATGGAGCGCCGGGACTTTTTGCAGCAGATCGACTATTTTGTCTGCAACCAGCAGGAGGCCGGGCTGCTCTTCTCGGACGATTACGGCCATCTGGAACCGGAGGAGATGTGCCGGGTGCTGGCGGCCAATGTCCGGAGCGCAAACATCCCCTGCATGGTGGTCACCATGGGCGACAAGGGCGCAGTCTATGCCCAGGCGGACGGGGACTGCGGCATTGTTCCGGCCAAGAAGGTGGACGTCATCGACACCACCGGCGCGGGCGATGCGTTCTTCGCGGGCACCGTCATCGGCCTGACCTACGGCAAAACGCTGGCGGAATCCTGCGAGATCGGCAGCCGTCTGGCCGCATCGGTCATCTGCATCACCGAAAATGTCTGCCCCCGCTTCCGCCCACTGGAATTCGGGCTGGACGTGCCGGTCGTGGATTGAAACATGGGGATTTCTTCACCGTTGTGCCATCTGACGGGGAACCTTCCACCGGGAAACAGCTTGAACCGGGAACAAAAATGAAAAACGGCAGAGCATCTGAAACTCAGACACTCTGCCGCTTTATTTTGGAGCAGGATACGGGACTCGAACCCGCCGCCTACTGCTTGGGAAGCAGTCGCTCTACCGGATGAGCTAACCCTGCAAGCTACCCTGTTAGTTTAGCAAAGGTGAGCGGGTTTGTCAACTGTTTTTTGATTCATTTTTTCGGGGTTCTTTTTTGAACCTCTGCGGCTTTTCTTTGTCTGCAAAAAATGCTATACTAAAAAAGACAATCTGTTTTTGGAGAGAACCTGTATCATGATCTTTGTCCCATTGCTGCACTACTTCAAGTGCAAAAATTCATACAGCGGCAGCGAAGCCGGGATGCGGTATCTGCTCACGCCCGGCAAGCGCACGGTGCCTGACCCGGAAGGCGGGGAGGGAGCCGAAAAAGAGGAGGCCATCCTCACGGTGGACATCTGGCCGGACCCCTGGGCGCTGGACCAGACCGACCCCGCGCTGCGCCGCCGCGAAGTCTTCCCGCTGAGCGACGCGGGCCGCGCTGCTGCCGCGCAGTGCATGAAGGAGGCCTTTGAGGCCGAGCCGGAGCGCTGGAAGAACACCCCCTCCATCCTGGATTGCGAGCCGTGGGCACCGCCTGCGCCGGAGGAGGAAAAAGCCGAATGATCTACCGTTTGAAAGAGCAGAAGGGCGATGCCATCGCCGTACCACAGCTGGTGTTTTCCAAGCTGGGCATCGCGGAGGAGTACAATGTCCGGGTGGCGCTGTATGTGCTGGCCACCGGCGTGACCGACCCGGAGAAGATCTGCGCAGACCTCAAGCTCCGCAGCAAGATGAGCGCCGAGAGCGCGCTGGCCTTCTGGGCCGGTGCGGGCCTGCTGGAACGCTACGAGGAGAACGCCGCACCGGGCGAGGAGCCCAGCGCCCCGGCCCCCATGACCTGGGCCGAGATCGCAGCGGCCTCCCGCACCGACCCGATGATCTCCAGCCTCATTGACTGCGCACAGGCCGGGTTTGCCCGTCCGCTGACCCACAGCGAGATGGAAAAGCTCGTCAATCTGTACATCGTCGAGGGCTTTGCGCCGGAGACTGTCATGCTCTGCGTGGCCTATGTGGCCAGCCGGGGCAAGCGGACGATGGGGGCTGTGAGCCACGAGCTGAAGGTCTGGCGCGCCGAGGGCGTGGAGTCCGGCGAGCAGGCAGATGCGCACTTGCAGCTGCTGGCCCTCCGCGCCCAGCGGGAGCAGTACGTCAGCGGTCTGCTGGGCATTGCCGAAAGCGAACTGACCCTCGGCGGGCGCAAAGCCATCGCCCGCTGGTACGAGGTCTACGGTTACGACGATGCCATGGTGGAGGAAGCCGCCGTGCAGGCCGGTGCCAAGCGGGATCTGTGGTACTGGAACAGCATCCTCAAGACCTGGAACGCCAAGGGTCTGCGCACCGTCCACGATGTGCGCGGGCCGGTGGCCGGAGCGGGCGCCAGCCGGAACCTCCGGGTGGACCGCGAGACGCCCAGCGGAAACGACTTCCTCAAAAACGCTGTCCGCCGCCGCTCCCTGCGGAAACAGCCGGACGAAGCATCGCAGTAAGGAGAAATTATGCGTACCAAACGTGAACTGTATCAGGAGGCGATGCGGGCCGTCGCGCTGCGGCGTCAGACCGCGCGCGCCAACGCCGAGGATGCCCGCGCCGCAGCCGAAGCGGCCGTCCCGGCCCTCCGCCACGCCGAAGAAGAGGTGCGGGTGCGGGGTGTGCGCTGTGCGCTGGCCGGTGCTTCCGGCAAGGACCGCACCGCCGCTGCCGCCGCACTGGCCAAGGCAAAACAGGATCTGACGGCCCTGCTGGCGTCCAGCGGACGCCCCGCCGATGCGCTGGAACCGCATTTCACCTGCAAAAAATGCCAGGACACCGGCACGTTCGAGGGGCACACCTGCATCTGCGTCCACAAGCTCATGCAGAAACTCCGCCGCGAGGAGATCGAGAGCCTGTCCAGCCTGTCCATTTCCAGCTTCGATACCATGGAGCTGCGCTACTACCCGAACACCATGGACGACAAGCTGGGCGAGCCGGTCCGCAGCTACATGGGCAGTCTGCTGGCGGAGTTGCGCGCGTATGCCGAAGAGTTTGACCGCAGCAGCGAGAGCCTGATGCTGTTCGGCAATGCGGGCCTGGGCAAGACCCATGCGGCCCTTGCCATTGCGGGCATCGTGCTGGAAAAGGACTTCGATGTCATTTATGTGTCCAGCCCGGACTTTTTCTCCAAGCTGGAAGCACTGCACTTTGGCGCAGACCCCGGCGGCGAGGAGGAGACCCTGCTGCAGACCGCAGCCGGGGCCGACCTGCTCATTCTGGACGACCTGGGCACCGAGTTCAATTCCAACTTCTTCCTGAGCACCCTGTACAGTCTGCTCAACAACCGGCTGGGGGCGCACCTGCCCACCATCGTCACCACCAACATCACGGACGGCGCGCTGCTGGAAAAGCTCTATACCGAAAAGATCTCCAGCCGTCTGTCAGCCTTCGTGCCCTGCCTGTTCGCCGGGCAGGATATCCGCAGCCAGAAGGCGCAGGAAGTATAAATGTTCATAAATAAGGTGTATCCTGAACAGGCTGCACCGCAGCGATAGAAAATGATCCAAAGAGATGGGGTAAACTGATATGCAGAAACGATCGCCCGCCAGGCGGATGACCTATCGGGAGTGGAAGATCCGCAAATGTCTGCGGCTGGCGCGGAACTGGGTGCTTTTTCTGGCCGCATGCGGCGGGGCCGTGGCGATGATGGCCACCGGCATCCTCTGGCTGCTGCCCAAGGCCCACGCCCTGGTCGCGGGGCCGGTGCCCTTCACGGCGCGGAATTACGACAGCAGCTCCTATGTGTTCGACGCCGCCGACAACCGGCTCGTGGTGGTGAACGCCAACCTCGCGCTGGAAGAAGAGCCTGCGCCGGAGCTTGCAGTGGCCGACGACGCCACCGGTGAGCAGCTGGAGGCCGAGGCTGCTTCCGCTTACCGCAGCATGGCCGAGGCCGCGCAGGCGGACGGAGTCGAGCTGAACCTTGTGACCGGCTGGCAGGATGCGGATGCCCGCACCGCCGCCTACGAGGCCCGCCTGACCGCTTACAGCGCCGAGAACAGCCGCCTTTCGGCTGAGGAAGCCGCCGACCATACGGCCTCTTTGCAGCCTGCGGCCAGCACCAGCGAGCAGGGGACCGGCTACTGCGCCGACATCCTCTCGCCGGACTGCACCGAGAAGACGGCAGCCTTTGCCGAGACCCGCGCCTATGAGTGGCTGACGGCCTATGCCGCCGAGTACGGCTTCATCCTCCGCTGGCCGGAGGACCGCCAGAGCGCCACCGGCATGGTCTACGCCCCCTGGCACTGGCGGTATGTGGGCGTGGAAAATGCCTGCGCCATCCGGGAGTCTGGCCTTGCACTGGAAGAGTTCCTCGCGCTGGAACGCGCAAAATCATAAATCCAAAGGAGAAACCATTGAAACGAACCGAGATCGCGCCCGGCGTCCATCTTTCGTGGGACCCGGCGCCAAAATTCAACCGCTGCCGCATCAGCCTCCATTTCGCTTTCCCGGCAAAGCGTGAGACGGCCACCGCCCACGCGCTGCTCCCGCTGGTGATGGAGCGCGGCTATGCGGACTGCCCCGATATGACCCAGATGACCAAAAAGCTGGCCCGCCTGTACGGCGCAGACCTGACCGTGGACGCCCGCCCGCTGGGCGCGAACCACAACCTCTGCGTCAGCGCCACCGGCATCAAGAACCGCTTTGCACTGGAAGGGGAGGACCTCACCCGCGAATACGCCGCACTGGCGCTGGGCACGGCCTTTCACCCCGCCTTTTCGGGCGGCGTGTTTGACCCGGAGGCCGTGGCCATCGAGAAGCAGATGCTCCGCAAATCGCTGGAAGATGAAGTGAACGAAAAGCGCATCTACTGCCAGCGGCAGGCCAACCGGGAGTTCTTCGGGGCCAGCCCTGCCGGCATCCGGCAGGAGGGCTATCTGGAAGAGGTGGACGGCCTGACGCCGGAGACTCTGACCGCCGCCTACCGCGAAATGCTGGAGACCGCACAGATCGAACTGCTCATTCTGGGCTGCGGTGAGGCAGAGACCCAGGCCGTCACGCAGGCGCTGCTGGGGGAGCTGGCCGCGGTGGCCCGCCGCCCGGTGCCGCTGTGCGAAAATCTGGCGATGCCCCGGCAGGAGGCCGTGCGGAAGACGGAATGCTTCGACACCGTGCAGGCCAAACTCTGTATGCTCTTCACGCTGGGCGAGCCGATGCAGCCGGACCAGATGGCGGCTGTCCGGCTGGCCATGGCGCTTTACGGCGGCAGCGTCACCAGCCGCCTGTTCCTCAACGTGCGGGAGCGCGACCACCTGTGCTACTACTGCTCGTCCAGCTTCCAGAGCTTCACGGGCAGCATGGCAGTGAACAGCGGCGTGGAACACGCCGACGCCGCCCGCGCCGAGCAGGCCATCCTGAAGGAGCTGGATGACCTGCGCACCGGGCCCATCACCGAAGAGGAACTGGAAGACTGCCGCCTCTCCCTGCTGAGCGGGATGGCGGGCATCGAGGACAGCCTGGGCGGCATCGAGACCTGGTACTATATGGAGGTGCTGCGGGGCGGTGCCGTGCAGACCCCGGACGAGGCCCGTGCGGCCCTGCGCGCCGTCACCAGAGAAGACGTCCGCGCCATCCTGCGCCAGCTGACGCTGTCCGTGAGTTACCTGCTGACCAGAGAGGAGGGGCCGGCCCATGTCTGAATTGCAGAGCAAAGCCCTCGCGGAAGCGGCGGCAGACCAGTGGAAGGTGCTTCCTTCCGGGCTGACGGTCCTCGTGCGGCCCATGCCGGGCTATTCCGGCACCCATGTCATCTACGCCACCCGCTTCGGCTCCATTGACCGGGACTTCCGCCTGAACGGGCGGGAGGTGCATCTGCCCGCCGGTGTGGCGCATTTTCTGGAGCACAAGATGTTCGAGGATCAGGACGGCGACGCTTTCGCCAAGTTTGCGAAGACCGGTGCCAACGCCAATGCGTTCACCAGCTTCGACCGCACCTGCTACCTCTTCACGGCCACCCAGCAGCTGGACGAAAGTCTGGATGTGCTGTTGGGCATGGTGGGGCACCCCTATTTCACCGAACAGACCATCGCCAAGGAGCAGGGCATCATCGGGCAGGAGATCAAGATGTACGATGACAGCGCCGACTGGCGGCTCATCACCGGCCTGTGCGAGTGCCTTTACCACAGCCACCCCATCCGCAGTGACATCGCGGGCAGCTGCGAGAGCATTGCGGAGATCACCCCCGGAATGCTCTACGACTGCTGCGAGGCATTCTATGCTCCCGGCAATATGGTGCTGGCAGCAGCAGGCAATACCACCATGGAGCAGGTCCTGGCCGCCTGTGCGCGCCACGGCCTGCTGGACCCCCGCCCCGAAGAGCGGGTGCAGCGCCTTTGGGCCGACGAGCCCATGACGCTGGCGACTGCGGAAAAGCGCATCCGGATGCCGGTCTCAAAGCCCTGCTTCGGCCTCGGCTTCAAGGAAGCGCCCCTTGCACCGGACGACCTGCGCAGCGAGATGCTGTACGACCTTGTCCTCTGCTGCATCTGCGGCGGCATGTCGCCGCTCTACCGCCGGCTGTACGATTCCGGCCTGACCAATCCCGGCTTCGGCGGGGAAGTGCTGCGGGTGGACGGCTGCTGCTGCATCCTCTTCACCGGCGAGAGCGATGAGCCCGACACCGTGAAGCAGCTGCTTCTGGATGAGATCGAACAGATCCGCCGTGCAGGCATCGACCGAGAGGTCTTCACCCTCTGTAAGAACGAAAAGTACGGCCAGCTGATCGAAAATCTGGAAAATGTGGAGGACTCGGCCAGCCAGATGGCAGACTTCGCCCTCTCCGGCCAGACGGTCGCCCAGCAGATCGCAACGCTGGCGGCGCTGACCGCCGAAGACGCCGATGCTGCCTTGCAGACCATCCTGCAGCCGGGCCGGATGGCAGCGATGTACATCGACCCGGACGGCACGGCGGACCTGCCCGACACGGACGACGAAGCAGAACTGGAGGACTGACATGACGCATTTGACGAATCTGGTAGAATTTCCGGCACTGGGGCTCAGCTTTCCGCTGAACCGTGTTGCCTTTTCCATTGGCGGCATCAACATTTACTGGTACGGTGTCTGCATCGCGGTGGGCATGTGCCTGGCGCTGGTGTTCGCGTTCCGCCACGGGGTGGAGTTCGGCGTGGACGCCGACGCCATGGTGGACGTCATCCTCATCGGTGTCGTGATGGGCATCCTCTGCGCCCGGCTCTACTATGTGGCGATGGCACCCTACAATTACGATTCCCTGTGGGAGGTGCTGGCCATCCGGGACGGCGGGCTTGCCATCTACGGCGGCATCATCGGCGGCTTCCTGTTCGGCGGTCTGGCCTGCAAGTGGCGCAAAGTGCCGGTGCTGCCCATGTTCGATCTGGCCGCGATGGGCTTTCTCATCGGGCAAGGCTGCGGCCGCTGGGGCAACTTCTTCAATCAGGAAGCCTTTGGCTGCAACACCACCCTGCCCTGGGGCATGTACAGCGAGGCTACCCACGACTATCTGCTCAGCAGCGTGGTCACAGCGCCCAAAGGAGTGATCATTGACCCGAATCTGCCGGTGCATCCCACCTTTCTGTATGAGAGCATCTGGTGCTTCGTGGGGCTGTTCCTGCTGGTGCGGCACATCAAAAAGCGGAAATTTGCGGGCGACATCGCCCTGCGCTACCTCATCTGGTACGGCGCGGGCCGGTTTTGGATCGAAGCCCTCCGCACCGACAGCCTGCTGCTGGTGCCCTCCATCGGCCTGCGGGTGTCGCAGGTGGTGGCGGCTGTGGCCGTTGTGGGCGGCATCATCGCTGAGGTCCTTCTGACGAAAAAGTACAAGGGCAAGCCGCTTATGGTGCCGCTGGCCCTTACCACCGAGAACCGCGCCCTCGCTGCAAAGGCGAAAAAGGCAGACCCTGCCTTCCGGCTGGAGCCGGAAGAGTTGGCCGCGTCCAGCCCGCGCGCCCTCTTTGTGGAGCGCACCGAGGCCTACAACAAAACGGTGAAGGAGCAGCTGACCTCCGCATCCTGAAAAAACTTTGCGGGAATGCGCAAAACCTCTTGCAATCGGCTCGTTTTTCTGCTATACTATTCTAGCCGCTTGGTGTGGGCGCCGCAAATGGCCCCGTAGGGGTCTGCCTTTACGACCAGCGAGTACAACGAAAAGGAATGAAACAAATGTACGCAATCATTGTTACCGGCGGTAAGCAGTACCGCGTGGAGCAGGGCGACATCGTCTACATCGAAAAGCTGGACGTTGAAGCTGACTCCGAAGTGAAGTTTGATCAGGTTCTCGCTGTCGGCGAGGAGGGTTCGGTCAAGGTTGGCGCTCCCGTTGTTGAGGGCGCTTCCGTCTCTGCCAAGGTCATCAAGAACGGCAAGGGCAAGAAGCTGAACATCATCACCTATCGCGCAAAGAAGCACAGTGCTCGCCGCATGGGCCATCGTCAGCCCTATACCAAGGTTGAGATCACTGCGATCAACGGCTAAGGAGGAAAATTACAATGGCACATAAAAAGGGCGTAGGCAGCACCAAGAACGGCCGTGATTCTGCGGCTCAGCGTCTGGGCGCAAAGCGTGCAGATGGTCAGTTCGTTCTGGCCGGCAACATCCTTGTTCGTCAGCGTGGCACCCACATTCAGCCGGGTGAGAACGTTGGCAAGGGCAGCGATGATACCCTGTTTGCTCTGGTTGACGGCACCGTCCGCTTTGAGCGCGTGGGCAAGAGCGGCAAGAAGTGCAGCGTGAAGCAGTAACTTCTGCCTGAAAAACTGCAACCTGAAGAGCCGGACCCTTGTGGCCCGGCTCTTTTTTGAGTGATTTGAGTAAAAGCAATGACCTCTCCGGCAATGCCCCGCATTGCTGCCTGCCCGCATGAGGAAAGGCAAAACGGAGAGGCTGATAAGGAGGGCCTGTATGGCAGCACAAACCAACTTTATCGACATCGCCACCATCTGGCTCCACGCGGGCAAGGGCGGCGACGGCGCGGTGAGCTTTCACCGCGAAAAATTCGTGGCAGCAGGCGGCCCGGACGGCGGCGACGGCGGCCGCGGCGGCGACATCATCTTTGTGGTGGACGACCACCTGACCACCCTGATGGATTTCCGCTACAAGCGCAAGTATGTGGCCCCGGAGGGCGGCAAGGGCGGCGCGAGCCTGTGCCACGGCAAAAATGCCGAGAACCTCGTCATCAAGGTGCCGCTGGGCACGGTCATCAAGGACGCCGAGAGCGGTCTTGTCATTGCCGACCTGTCCGACCACACCCCCGTCACCGTGGCAAAGGGCGGCCGCGGCGGCTACGGCAATGCACATTTTGCTACGCCGACCCGCCAGATTCCCAAGTTTGCCAAGCCCGGTGTGCCCGGTGAGGATATCCAGGTCACGCTGGAGCTGAAGCTCATCGCCGATGTGGGCCTGATCGGCTTCCCCAATGTGGGCAAGTCCACCCTCATCTCCACCATCAGCGCGGCCAAGCCGAAGATCGCCAACTACCACTTCACCACTCTGGTGCCCACGCTGGGCGTGGTATCGGTGGGCGAGGGGGCCAGCTTCGTCTGCGCCGACATCCCCGGCCTGATCGAAGGTGCCAGCGAGGGCATCGGCCTGGGTCATGACTTCCTGCGCCATGTGGAGCGCTGCCGTCTGCTGCTGCATGTGGTGGATGTTTCCGGCAGCGAGTGCCGCGACCCCATCGAGGACTTCGAGAAGATCAACGAGGAGCTGGCAAAGTTCAGCCCCGCGCTGGCTGAGCGCCCGCAGATCGTGGTGGGCAACAAGTGCGACCTGGCCACCGAGGAGCAGATCGAGACCTTCAAGAACTACGTGGAGGGCAAGGGTCTGACCTTCGTGCCCATCTCTGCCGCCACCATGCAGGGTGTGCGGGAGCTGCCGGGCCTGGTCTACAACCGCCTGAAGGATATCCCGGCCATCCCGGTCTTCACCGCAGAGTACAAGAAGCCGGAGCCCAAGGCAAACGACCGCGCCTTTACCATCCAGCGGATGGAGGCCCACGTCTGGAGCATCGACGCCCCCTGGCTGGAGTATATCCTGGCGGGCAGCAATGTGGACGACTACGAGAGCCTGCAATACTTCCAGCGCCAGCTGGGTGAGAGCGGCATCCTGGATGCCCTCGTCGAGAAGGGCGTTCAGGAAAACGACACCATCCTCATCGGCGAGTATCAATTCGATTATATCTTCTAATCATACCGCAATTTGGCTCCCCTATCAGGGGAGCTGTCAGCGCCTGATAGCGCTGACTGAGAGGTTTGACTCCAATGAATGAAATGGAAACCATCGACCCCCGCGAGCTCAGCCCGCTGGCACTGGCCTTTGTGGGCGACAGTGTGCTGGAACTGCTGGTGCGCACCCGTCTGGCACGGCATCACCGGCTGTCGGCAGGCAAACTGAACACCGAAAAGGTCAAGTATGTCTCGGCACGGGCCCAGTTCCGCGAGGAGCAGCTGCTCGAACCCCTCTTCACCGAGGACGAGCTGGCTGTGTTCAAGCGGGGCCGCAACGCCAGCAAGGCCAGTGTGGCAAAACACGCTTCGCCGGAGGAATACCGGGCCTCCACCGGCTTTGAGTGCCTGCTGGGGTGGCTCTACCTTACCGGCCAGATGCCGCGCGTCGAGGAGCTGTTCGAGAAGCTGTGGGCTGATTTTGACCCGAACCAGAAGTAAAACGCGAAAGCCCGCTGCTTTCCGCACTGGAAAACAGTGCAGGGAAGGCAGCGGGCTTTTCTCTGTGAAATGGGCACTGGCACGCGAAGCGTGACGGAGAGGTTCTGGTTACTTGCCCTCGTCGTCAGCACCCTTGGTGTACTGGTTGGGGTGCTTGTGCTCGTTGGTGGCACGGTTCTCGGTGCGGTCGTCCGTGCGGTTCTCTGTGCGGTTGGAAGTGTGGTTCTGGCTCTTGCAGTTGTTGGTGCGGTTGCTGGAACGGTTTTCGGTGCGGTCGTTCATCGTCATGTCTCCTTTCGCGAGGGGGTCTGCCCCTCACACCCTTAGTCTTGCCGCCCGATGCGGCTTTATACATGGGAGGAACGTTCATGTCTACGGAATATTTTGAGCGCCGGGAGCGGGCGCTGCTGGGCGGGCGGTACGAGGCGCTGTACGCGGCACCCACCGAGAACGCGGCCCGCGGGGTGACGGTCTCGGCGCTGCGCACGACGCCGGAGGCGTTTGCCGGGAAGGCCGACTTCCCGCTCCGGCCATCGCCGTTCTGCAAGGCGGGCTTCGTGGTCGAAGAGGCTGCCTTCAAGCCCGGACGCCACCCATACCACCATGCGGGCGTGTTTTACTCGCAGGAGCCGTCCGCGTCTTCTGCCGCACCGCTGTTGGGCGTCCGGCCGGGGATGCGGGTCCTGGACCTGTGCGCCGCGCCCGGCGGCAAGAGCAGCCAGCTTGCTGCCGCACTGGGCGGCTGGGGCCTGCTCGTCAGCAATGAGTATGTGCCCGCCCGCGCAGAGGTGCTGAAGAGCAACCTCGAACGGATGGGCGTGGCGAATGCCGTCGTCATCAACGAGGACACCGCCCGCATCGCTGCCGCCCTGCCGGAGTTCTTCGACCGTGTCCTCGTGGATGCGCCCTGTTCCGGCGAGGGGATGTTCCGCAAGGAGGCGGTGGCCGTCACCCAGCACTGCGAAGCGCTGGTGCAGCAGTGCGCCGCGCTGGGTGCGCAGATCCTGGACAACGCCGCCGCCGTCCTCGCGCCGGGCGGGGAGATGATCTACTCCACCTGCACCTTTGCCCCCGAAGAGGATGAAGGGCAGGTGGCCGCGTTCCTGGCCCGGCACCCGGAATTTGCGCTGGCGGATGTGTTTGGCAACGTGGACTACACCTTTGGCAGCGCGGGCGAGGCCAACCGCACCGGCGGTCTGCCGCTGGATGTGAGCAAAGTGCGCCGCATCTGGCCCTGTCAGGGCGGCGAGGGCCATTTCATTGCCCGGCTGGTCAAGGCGGGCGCTCCCCGTGCTTTGCCCGCACCGGGCTGTTATCCCCCCGAAGAGCAGCTCTGGCTGGCGGCTGCCGCTGAGCAGAACCGGAAGCAGAAGCCCGGTAAGGGCAAGCCTGCCCGCTCGGAGCGCGGCGATGCCCGTGCATCCCGCCGGGAGAACGCCCGCGCCCTCCGGGATGCGGTGCAGGGCAGCCGCCGCCGCGAAAGCGCCGCGGCAGGGGAGAGCGTGACGCCCGCCCAGAGCCTCGCGGCCTGGAACGCGTTCGCCCAGCAGTATTTTCCGGCCCTCGCAGACCGTCCCGCCGTGGTCCATGGCGGCGGTGTGCTGCTGCCTGCGGCCTTCCCGCAGACGGGTCTGCATGTCCTGCGCGCAGGCGTCTTTGTGGGCAATGTGCAGAAGGGCCGCTTTGTGCCCGAACACCACCTCTTCACGGCGTTCGGTGCTCAGTGCACCAACCGCGAGGAGCTGGTGCTTGCCGACCCGCGCGTGGTCGAGTATCTGTCGGGCCGGGAGATCGCCGCTGCCACCGCCGCCGACGGCTGGTGCTGTGTCACGGTGGACGGGTTCCCCCTCGGCGGCGGCAAAGTGTCGGCCGGGCGGGTCAAAAACCATTATCCCAAGGCGCTGAGGCTGCTGTAAAACAGGCGTCGGACCCTGCTTTTTTGCCGAATTTTGGCGCAAATCCCCCGGATAAGGCTTGAACGCGGTAGGGGATTGTGCTACAATAATAGAGTTAGATTTTGTGTGCTGCCACAAGCGGGCGACCACAGCCCGTCTGCCCGCAGGCGGAGATTTCGATAGAACTTTAGGAGGTTCCCATGTCTGGACATAGCAAATGGAACAACATCAAGCGCAAGAAGGAGAAGACCGACGGCGCCAAGGCAAAGGTCTTTACCAAGATCGGCCGCGAGATCAGCGTCGCCGTCCGTACCGGCGGCCCCAACCCGGCTTCCAACAGCAAGCTGGCGGATCTGATCTCCAAGGCAAAGCGCATGAGCGTGCCCAACGATAACATTCAGCGCATCATCAAGAAGGCCGAGGGCGGCGACAAGACGGAGTACGAAGCCATCACATACGAGGGCTACGGCCCCGGCGGCGTTGCTGTCATGGTCGAGACCCTGACCGACAACCGCAATCGTACCGCTGCCGATCTGCGCCACTACTTCGACAAGAACGGCGGCAACCTGGGCGCAATGGGCTGCGTGGGCTTCCTGTTCAGCCAGAAGGGCGTTATCGACATCTCTCTGGAAGACAAAGATGCCGACGAGGCCATGATGGACGCTCTGGACGCCGGTGCAGAGGACTTCGATGCAGGCGAGGATGCTGCTGAGATCACCACCGACCCGGAGAACTACTCGGCTGTGGTCAAGGCCATGGAGGAGAAGGGCTACGAGATCCTGAGCGATGACCTGGCCATGGTCCCCATGACCACCACCCGCCTGACCGACCCCGATCAGCTCAAGCTCATGGGCAAGCTGCTCGATGCTCTGGAGGACAACGATGATGTCCAGAACGTCTGGCACAGCCTGGAGAACGAAGAGGACCTGCCGGAATAAGCTCCCGCAAGGCTCTTTGCTCCTGAAATAAGACGTTACAAAGCCGCTTTTTGTGCTGTTTGGCACAAAAGGCGGCTTTTGCTGTATGGCGGGAGCGCGCAAAACCGCTGGCTTGCTGTGACAGACGGGCAGCGGAAAAAGAGAAAAAACGGTCCTCGGCCCGCACGGCCCTTTTGCTGCGGGCCAAGATGTGTTATAATAACAGAAAAGCACATCCGAAGGAGGCCTTTCCATGACCATCATCTGCCCTTACTGCTTGTCCGAGTTGAGCGAGCGCGCGGCGGCCTGCCCGCAGTGCGGCGGGCGCTTTGAGGGCCGCAACCCGGTGGGTACGCTGCCGGTGGGCACGGTATTGGGCGGGCGGTATACCGTCGGCGAGATCGAACAGGTGGACGGCGAAGGCATCCTGTACCGGGGCGCAGAGAACCATGGGCGCTTCCGGGTGACCATCAAGGAGTATCTGCCCCTGACGCTGGCGGCAGAGCGCGGCACGGATGCAACCCTGCGGCCCAAACTGGGCAGCGAGGTGCTGTTCAAGACCACCCGGATGGATTTTGCGGACCTGTACCGCTCCATCCAGCGCATCACGCCCGCCAACGGCCTGGAAGCCGTGCTGGATGTGTTCGAGGAGAACAACACGGTCTATGCCGTGATGGAAAATCCCGGCGGGGTGCCGCTGGGCCGCTGGCTGGAGACGCATCCCGGCCGGGTGTCGCCGGAGCAGGTCTGCGCGATGCTGCAGCCGGTGTTTGACGGCGTGGCGGCGATGCACCAGGTGGGTCTGGTGCATCGGGGCATCTGCCCGGAGAACATCCGGGTGCTGGAAAATGGTCGCGCCCGGCTGACGGGCTACGCTACGGTCGGCCTGCGCACAGCGGGCAGCGGCCTGCATGAGCAGCTGTACGAGGGCTACTCGGCCCCGGAACAGTATTCGACCACCGAGTTTGAGGGCCGTTACACCGACGAATACAGTCTGGCTGCGGTGGTCTACCGGATGGTCTGCGGGCAAAGCCCGGTCCCGGCAGCGCAGCGGCTGGTGTCGGATTCGAACCCGCGCGCCCGCACGCTGGAGCCGTCGGTGCCGGAGTACCTCTCCGAGGTGCTCTGGCTGGGCCTGAAGCTGAAGCCGGTGGAGCGCATCCAGACCGTGCCCCAGCTGTTCAAGGCGCTGACCTCGCGGGAGTATACCGAGGAGCTGACCCGCAGCCTGCCGCGCCCTGCACCCCGGCAGCTGACCCAGCCGGACGAGGAGCAAAAGCAGCACATGCTCAGCCTGCGGAACCTGCTGGCGGCCATCCTCGTCCTTCTGGCCATCCTCATCCTGCTGATGCTGTGGGGGATGGTCTCGCAGGGGCTGCACACGGCCACACCGCCTGCGGCGTCCTCGTCGGTGTCGGCACCGGAAAGCACGGAGCTGGAAGAACCCGTCACGCTGGCGCCGAACTTTGTCGGGATGGATTACGATGCACAGGTGCGGAACAATCACAACTATGTGGGCGACTATCTCTTCTACGTGACGATGGAATACAGTGACACGGTGGAGAAGGGGAAGATCATCCGGCAGGAGCCGGAGGCGGGTGACGTCATCGAAAAGGGCGGCACCGTGAGCCTGGTGGTCAGCAAGGGGCCGCAGCTGGTGCAGATGCCCGATGTGATCGGGTTCACGCAGGAAGGGGCCGTCAGCGAGCTGGAGAGCCGGGGCCTGACGCCCAGCTGCTTCATGGTGGTCAACGATGGCTCCTATGCGGCGGGCTGCGTCGTCTCGTGCAGTGTGGACGCAGGCACCTCGGTCGAGGTAGGCAGCGTCATCACCGTGTATATCGCGGCGGACCCCAGTGTGGAGATCACCGCCGAACCGCCCGCTGCGTCGGATTCCAACAGCGAGAGCAGCGCCTCTTCGGGGGAAACACCGGCAGACGACACCCAATAGGATACGGACTGAAACAAAACAGCAGAAGCGGGAGCCTCGTGGGAGGCTCCCGCTTCTGCTTGTTTAGGATAGGAAAAGAGGATGGCTTGGTTCAGGGGGTCACAGGTTGGTGTAACCCATGAGGTAGCGGTCTACCTCGGCGGCGCAGTCGCGGCCCTCGCGCAGACCCCAGACCACAAGGCTCTGGCCCCGGCGCATATCGCCGCAGGCGAAGACCTTTTCCACATTGGTGCGGAAGTGGTCGGTGTCCACACAGCCGCGGCCCGTCAGGCTGACGCCGAAGGCATCGGCTACGTAGTTCTCGCAGCCCACGAAACCGGCGGCGATGAACGCCAGCTGGCAGTCGTAGGTGAACTCCTCGCCGGTGGGCACCATGCTGGTGCGGCCAGTCTCCGGGTCACGCTCCGGCTTCAGATAGGAGATGACCGCGCCGGTCAGGTTGCCGGCGTCGTCGGTCAAAAACTCTTTCACGGTGGTCTGGTAGACGCGGGGGTCCTTGCCGAACTTGGCGAGGCACTCGGTCTGGCCATAGTCTACCTTGAGCACCTTCGGCCACTCCGGCCAGGGGTTGGAGGCGGCCCGCTCTTTCGGGGGCTGCGGCATCATCTCCAGAGCCACCAGGTCGGTGCAGCCCTGCCGCAGGGCCGTGCCCTGGCAGTCGTTGCCGGTGTCGCCGCCGCCGATAACCAGCACATTCTTGCCTGCCGCATTGATGGCCCGGCCGTCGGCAAACTGGCTGTCCAGCAGGCTCTTGGTCACGCTGGTGAGGTAATCGACCGCGAAGTGGACGCCGTTGGCGTTCCGGCCGGGGACATTCAGGTCACGGGCCTTTTTGGCACCGCAGCAGAGGATGACAGCGTCGTAGCGGTTCAGGATGTCTTCTGCGGCCACCGCCCCGCCGATGTCCATGTTGGTGCGGAACTCGACGCCCTCGGCCTGCATGATCTTGATGCGGCGCTCGATGACGGATTTGTCCAGCTTCATGTTGGGGATGCCGTACATCAGCAGGCCGCCCACCCGGTCGGCGCGCTCAAACACCGTGACGGCGTGGCCCCGGATGTTCAGATACTCGGCCACCGACAGGCCGGACGGGCCGCTGCCGATGACGGCCACGCTCTTGCCGGTACGGGCCGGGGGCGGGGCGGCATGGAGCCAGCCCTTGGCGTAGCCGGTCTCCACGATGGCGTGTTCGTTCTCGCGGACGGTGACGCTGCTGCCGGTCACATCGCCGCAGGTGCAGGCGGCCTCGCACAAAGCGGGGCAGACCCGGCTCGTGAACTCCGGGAAGCGGTTGGTGGCGCGCAGGCGGTGGAGCGCCAGCTCCCATTTGCCCTGATACACCAGGTCGTTCCACTCCGGGATGAGGTTGTTCAGCGGGCAGCCGGAAGCCATGCCGCCGATCATCATACCGGCCTGACAGAAGGGGACACCGCAGTCCATGCAGCGTGCCGCCTGGGTCTGCTGCTCCTCGCGGGAGAGCCAGATGTGAAATTCGTTGAAGTTTTCGATGCGCTCCAGCGGCGGAACGTCCGAGCTGGTCTTGCGCTTATAATCCATAAATCCAGTGGTCTTGCCCATAACAGTTCCCCCTCCTTACTTCTTCTTCTGCACAGCGTAGAATGCTTCGATCTGTGCCTGTTCGCCGTCGAGGCCGCGCTCCTCCATGGAAGCGATGACCCGCAGCATCCGGTCGTAATCGTAGGGGAGGACTTTCTTGAACTTGGGCAGATACTCGCTGAAGTTGTCCAGGATCTCTTTGCCGCGCGGGGAGCTGGTGGCTTCCACATGCTCGCGGATCAGCTCCTTCAGGGTGGCAACATCGTACTTATGTTCCACGGGTTCGAGGCTGACCGTCTCTTTGTTCACCCGCTGGTAGAAGTCCCAGTTCTCATCCAGCACGTAGGCGATGCCGCCAGTCATGCCGGCTGCAAAGTTCTTGCCGGTCTGGCCCAGCACGACGACGGTGCCGCCGGTCATGTACTCGCAGCCGTGGTCGCCGACGCCCTCCACAACGGCCGTTGCGCCGGAGTTGCGGACGCAGAAGCGCTCACCGGCCACGCCGGAGACGAAGGCCTTGCCGCTGGTGGCACCATACAGGGCGACGTTGCCGGTGATGATGTTCTCCTCCGGCTTGTAGGTGATGCCCTCCGGCGGGCGCACGATGATCTTGCCGCCGGACAGGCCCTTGCCCATATAGTCGTTGCAGTCGCCGGTCAGCTTCAGGGTCAGGCCCCTGGGGATGAACGCGCCGAAGCTCTGGCCGCCCGCACCGGTGCAGTTGGCGGTGTAGACGTCATCGGACAGGGAATCGCCATACTTGCGGGTGATCTCGCTGCCGAAGATGGCACCGAACGCACGGTCGGTGTTGGAAACATCCAGCGTGACGCTCTGGGGCGTTTTGCTGCTGAGCTTGAACTTCTTCATCAGCACCTTCATGTCGAGGGTGTTTTCGAGATGGAAGTCGTAGGTGTCCGCCGGGACGAAGTGCACGTTGCTGTTGGCAATGGCCGGGTTGTGCAGGATGCAGTCCAGGTTCATCTTGGCCGTGCGGCTGCCGGGGACGCTGGGCTTGACGTGGAGCAGGTCGGTGCGGCCCACCAGTTCGTCGATGGTGCGGACGCCGAGCTTGGCCATGTACTCCCGCAGCTCTTGGGCCACGAAGGTCAGATAGTTGATGATGTATTCGGGCTTGCCCCGGAAGTGCTTGCGCAGTTCGGGGTTCTGGGTGCAGATGCCCATGGGGCAGGTGTCCAGATTGCAGACGCGCATCATGACGCAGCCCTCGCACATCAGCAGGGTGGTGCCGAAGCCGAACTCCTCTGCGCCCAGCATACAGCTGATGGCGACATCGCGGCCGGAGAGCAGCTTGGAGTCGCTCTCGATGCGGACACGGCTGCGCAGACCGTTCAGAATCAGGGTCTGGTGGGTCTCGGCGATGCCCAGCTCCCAGGGCAGACCGGCGTTCTTGATGGAGGTGCGGGGGGCGGCACCGGTGCCGCCGTCGTAGCCGGAGACCAGGATGACCTGTGCGCCGCCTTTGGCAACACCGGCGGCAATGGTGCCGACACCGGCCTCGCTGACCAGCTTCACGTTGATGTTGGCGTGACGGTTGGCGTTCTTCAGGTCATAGATCAGCTCAGCCAGATCCTCGATGGAGTAGATGTCGTGGTGGGGCGGGGGAGAGATGAGGCCCACACCGGTGGTGCTGTGGCGGGTCTTGGCGATCCAGGGATACACCTTGGCACCGGGCAGATTGCCGCCTTCGCCAGGCTTTGCACCCTGCGCCAGCTTGATCTGGATCTCCTCGGCAGAGACGAGGTATTTGCTCGTGACGCCGAAGCGGGCAGAGGCCACCTGCTTGATCTTGGAATTGCTCTCGCTGTGGTAGCGGCCTTCGGGTTCACCGCCCTCGCCGGTGTTGCTGCGGCCGCCCAGGCGGTTCAGCGCGATGGCAATGGTCTCGTGGGCCTCGCTGCTCAGAGCGCCGTAGCTCATGGCCGCGGCCTTGAACCGCTTGACGATGGACGACACCGGCTCGACCTCCTCGATGGGCACGCCGCCGTTGGGGTCGTAGTTGAAATCGAGCAGGCTGCGCAGATGCATACCCTCCTCGCCCATGTTATCCACCGTGCGGGTGAAGTCCTTGAAGGCCTTATAGTCGTTGGTCCAGCAGGCTTTCTGGAACAGGTGGATGGTCTGCGGGTTGAACAGATGCTCTTCCTTGCCGCTGCGGAACTTGTGGGCACCGCCGTCGGAAAGCTCCATGTTGATGTCCAGCCCCAGCGGGTCGAAGGCCGCGTTGTGCTGGGCCTCGACGTCGGCCTGGATGTCTTCCAGACCGATGCCGCCCACACGGCTGACCGTACCGGTGAAGTATTTGTCGATGACATCCTTCGAGATGCCGACTGCCTCAAAGATCTGGCTGCTCTGGTAGCTCTGGATGGTGGAGATGCCCATCTTGGAGGCAATCTTCACGATGCCGTTCAGGATGGCCTTGTTGTAGTCATCCACGGCAGCGTAGTAGTCCTTGTCGAGCAGGCCCTGGTCGATGAGCTGGCCGATGGTCTCGTGGGCCAGATACGGGTTGACGGCGCAGGCACCGTAGCCCAGCAGGGTGGCAAAGTGGTGCACCTCGTGCGGCTCAGCGCTTTCCAGAATGAGGGCCAGCGCGGTGCTCTTCTTGGTGCGGATGAGATACTGCGAGACGGCCGACACGGCCAGCAGGCTGGGGATGGAGACATGGTATTCGTCGATGTCCCGGTCGGACAGGATGATGATGTTGGCACCGTCCTTATATGCGCGGTCTACTTCCAGGAAGACGCGGTCGATGGCCTTTTCCAGGCTGGTATTCTTGTAGTAGTTGATGGAAACGGTCGCGACCTTGAAGCCCGGCACGTTCATGTATTTGATCTTGAGCAGGTCGGTAGAGGTCAGAATGGGGTTGTGGACCTTGAGCACCTTGCAGTTTTCGGGCTTGTCTTCCAGCAGGTTGCCATGGGCACCCACGTAGACGCTGGTGGAGGTGACGACCTTCTCCCGGATGGCGTCGATGGGCGGGTTGGTCACCTGCGCGAACCGCTGCTTGAAGTAGTTGAACAGCGGCGGGTGCTGGCCGCTCAGCACGGCCAGCGGGGTGTCGGTGCCCATTGCGCCGGAAGGCTCTGCGCCCAGCCGGGCCATGGGGAGGATGAGGTCCTTGACCTCTTCGTACTTGTAACCGAACACCTTTTGCAGGCGGGTCAGCTCCTCGTCGGTGTAGCTGGGCACCTTGATGTTGGGGATCTTCAGGCTCTTGAGCTGGACCAGATTGCGGTCGATCCACTCGCCGTAGGGCTCGCGGCTGGCGTAGTATTCCTTCAGCTTCTCGTCATCGACGACCTCGCCCTTGACGGTATCCACCAGCAGCATCTTGCCGGGGCGCAGGCGGTCTTTCTTCTCGATGTCGGCGGGGTCGCAGGGGAGGACGCCCACCTCAGAAGAAAGGATCATCCGGCCGTCCTTGGTGATGTAGTAGCGGCTGGGGCGCAGGCCGTTGCGGTCCAGCACGGCGCCCACGACATCGCCATCCGAGAAGAGGATGGCAGCGGGGCCGTCCCACGGCTCCAGCATGGTGGCGTAATACTGGTAGAAATCGCGCTTTTTCTGGCTGATGTGCTTGTTGTTTTCCCACGGCTCCGGGATGGTGATCATCACGGCCAGGGGCAGGTCCATGCCGTTCATCACCATGAACTCCAGCGCGTTGTCCAGCATGGCGGAGTCGGAGCCGGAGGTGTTGATGATCGGCAGAATCTTGTTCATATCCTCCTGCATGATGGGGCTGGCGATGGACTCCTCACGGGCCAGCATCGCGTCAGTGTTGCCCTTGATGGTGTTGATCTCGCCGTTGTGCAGGATAAAGCGGTTCGGGTGGGCGCGCATCCAGCTGGGGTTCGTGTTGGTGGAGAAGCGGCTGTGCACCATGCCGATGGCGGATTCATAGTCCTCGTCCTGCAAATCGAGGTAGAACAGGCGCAGATCGTGGACCAAGAACATGCCTTTGTACACAATGGTGCGGCTGGACAGGCTGGGCACATAGGTGCCGTTGCTGGCCTGCTCGAACACGCGGCGGACGATGTAGAGCTTGCGGTCAAAGTCGATGCCCTTGCTCACCTTGGCGGGCTTTTTGATGAAGCACTGCCAGATGGCGGGCATACAGTCGCGGGCTTTCTGGCCCACAGCGTCGGGGTTCACGGGAACCTCGCGCCAGGCGAGGAACTCCAGCCCCTCCTTGCGGGTGACGAGCTCGAACAGCTTCATGGCCTGAGCACGCAGGTGCTCGTTCTGCGGGAAGAAGAACATGCCAACGCCATATTCACGCTCGTTGCCGAGGCTGACGTTCATCTCTTCCGCGACTTTGGAGAAGAACTTGTGGCTGATCTGCAGCATGATGCCCACGCCGTCGCCGGTCTTGCCCTCAGCGTCCTTGCCGGCGCGGTGCTCCAGCCGCTCGACGATGGACAGCGCATCGCTGACGGTCTGGTGGCTCTTGCGGCCTTTGATGTCCACCACAGCGCCGATGCCGCAGGCGTCGTGCTCAAACTGGGGGTCATACAGGCCGAGGGGCGTGGAGTTTTCCGTATAATGTTCCATTGCCTTTCCCATCCTTGTCGTAAAATCAAAATCCTCACCACTGCGGCACATTCCGCAGCGTCTGACACGGAAAAACAAAAAAGACGCCCCAAACGGGCAGACTCTGCCCGTTTGGAACGCCTTTGTTCCGGTACCTATAATTATACTGAACGCTGAAAATTTTTCAAGCGACAGTTGCACCAAACGTGAAAGCACAATCGCAGCGCATCTTGTGCGGTTTGATGATGAGATGAAACGGATTCATCCTTCGCCCAAAATCGCTTTCAGGTCCTGCTCCGGTGTCGTGACGGCCATCAGATCGTACTTTTCCTGCAAAACGCGCACCACGCCCGGCGAGAGGAAGGCGGGCAGGGTAGGGCCGAGCCGGATGTTCCGGATGCCCAGCGCCAGCAGTGCGATGAGGATGCAGACGGCCTTCTGCTCGAACCAGCAGAGCACCAGCGAGAGCGGCAGGTCGTTGACGCCGCACTGGAACGCATCGGCCAGCGCCAGCGCGATCTGAATGGCGCTGTATGCGTCGTTGCACTGGCCCACATCGAGGATGCGGGGCAGGCCCGCCACGGTGCCGAGATCCAGGTCGTTCAGGCGGAATTTGCCGCAGGCCAGCGTCAGGATCACGGTGTCGGGCGGGGTGAGCTTGGCGAATTCGGTGTAGTAGCGGCGGGAAGGCCGGGTGCCGTCACAGCCGCCCACCAGGAAGAAATGGCGGATCTGCCCGCTTTTCACGGCCGCAACGATCTCATTGGCGTGGGAGAGCACAGCGCTCCGCGCAAAGCCGGTCACGACGCTGCGCCCGCCGTTGATGCCGGGCATGGCGGTGTCTTCCGGGTAGCCCCCTAGTTCCAGTGCTTTGGCAATGACGGGGGAGAAATCCCGCTCTGGCCCGATGTGCGGGACGCCGGGATAGGACACCACCGAGGTGGTGAACACCCGGTCGGCGTAGCTCTCCCGCAGGGGCATGATGCAGTTGGTGGTGAAGAGGATCGGGGCCGGGATGTCCTCAAACTCCCGCTGCTGGTTCTGCCAGGCTGTGCCGAAGTTGCCCTTCAGATGCGGGTACTTCTGCTTCAGCTCCGGGTAGCCGTGGGCGGGGAGCATTTCCGAGTGGGTGTAGACGTGGATGCCTTTGCCCGCCGTCTGCTCCAGCAGGCATTTCATGTCGTAGAGGTCGTGGCCGGAAATGACGATGAACGGCCCTTTCTCGATGACGAGCGGCACCTCCACCGGCTCCGGCTGGCCGAAGGCCCCGGTGTTAGCGGCGTCCAGCAGCTCCATGCAGCGGTAGCTGGCCTTGCCGGTCTTCTGCACCAGTGCCCAGAGGGTGTCGATGGAGCATTCGCTGCCAACGGCCTGCAATGCTTCGCAGAAGAAGCGGTCCAGCTCCGGGTCGATGCGGCCCAGCACCCGCGCATGGTAATTGTACGCTGCCATGCCGCGCAGGCTGAACAGGACGAACGATTTCAGACTGCGGATGTCCTCGTCCGGCTCGTGCCAGAGGTTTGCCATGTCGTAGTCGAACCCGATGCCGGGGCAGGCCGCGTGGACGCTCTCGGTCAGCTGGTCCACGGTCTGCGGGTCGAAGTTCACGTTGGTGATGGTGGTGAACAGCCCTTCCATCAGCAGCAGTGCCTGTTCCGGGGCGGGGGCCCGCCCCTCGCCGATGAGCTGGCTGGCGTAGGAGATGAGTGCGCCGGTCAGGCGGTCCTGCGCCGCTGCCGTGTCCGCGCTTTTGCCGCAGACACCGGCCTTGCCGGTACAGGCAGTGCAGTGCGCCGCCTGCTCGCATTGAAAACAAAACATCTGTTCGTCCATTTCAGAACCCTCTCTTCGCTTGATGTGGTCAGTATGGACGGGTTGGCGGGGCTTTATACAGGCCGCACGAGGGGAGTTTTCCCGGCGATGCGGCCTGCGAATAGATACAAAAAGAGCCGCGCTCTTGCGAACGCAGCTCTTGAAAATGCTTTGGAACAATTAGTAGGTGATGCCCTGTGCCATCATGGCGGTAGCGACCTTCAGGAAACCGGCGCAGTTTGCACCGACCATCAGGTTGCCCTCGGAACCAGCGGCAACGGAAGCGTCATAGGAAGCGTGGAAGATGCCCTCCATAATGCCCTTCAGCTTTGCATCGACCTCTTCGAAGGTCCAGCTCAGGCGCTCGGAGTTCTGGCTCATCTCCAGGCCGGAGGTGGCCACGCCGCCGGCGTTGGCAGCCTTTGCGGGTCCGTACAGAACGCCGTTTGCCAGATAGACCTCGATGGCCTCCGGGGTGCTGGGCATGTTGGCGCCTTCGCAGACGACGGTGCAGCCGTTCTTGACCAGAGCCTCAGCAGACTCCTTGTTGATCTCGTTCTGGGTCGCGCAGGGCAGGGCGATGTCGCAGGGGACGGTCCAGACCTTGCTGCAATCGGCCACGTAGGTTGCACCCTCGTGGGTCTCGGCGTACTCCTTGATGCGGCCGCGGCGGACTTCCTTCAGATCCTTGACGTAAGCCAGGTCGATGCCGTTGGGGTCATAGACATAGCCGTTGGAGTCGGACATGGTGACGACCTTGCCGCCCAGCTGGGTGGCCTTCTGGCAGGCATAGATGGCGACATTGCCGGAACCGGAGATGACCACGGTCTTGCCGGCAAAGCTGTCGTTGCGCATGCACTTCAGAGCCTCGGCGGTGAAGTAGCACAGGCCGTAGCCGGTCGCCTCAGTGCGGGCCAGAGAACCACCGAAGGTCAGGCCCTTGCCGGTGAGCATGCCGCCCTGGAAGCTGTTGGTCAGGCGCTTGTACTGGCCGAACAGGTAGCCGACCTCGCGGCCGCCGACGCCGATGTCACCGGCGGGGCAGTCCACGAACTGGCCGATGTGGCGGTACAGCTCGGTCATGAAGCTCTGGCAGAAGCGCATGACTTCCATGTCGCTCTTGCC
>OLNW01000384.1_pt1 | contig 53479 bp, 57 predicted proteins | sample 1672121 | NCBI WGS metagenome assembly OLNW01 (sample SAMEA3136648, study PRJEB25190) | human gut metagenome
TAGATATGGTTGATATTTCTTTTTAGATTATAAGCTAAAAAGAACACTCTAAGACCTGGGCTTAGAGTGCATATAGAATAAATTAATGTCGTGGTTTAAATATTAATGCTAAAATAAAGGAAAGAAATAAGGCTATGGAAATACCTGCGGATGTTAGATTAAATATACCAAAAGCTAAGCCAAGGGGTCCCAAGGTAGTGCCTGTTTCCATAGCACCATGGATTAGTAAGTGACCAAAAGATGTAATTGGTATTAGAGCTCCTGCTCCAGCATATAAAACTATTCGATCATAGATGCCCGCTATATCAAGGAAAGCTCCTATTACGACAAAGAGACTTGTTACATGACCAGGAGTTAGTTTGGTATTATCTAATATTAACTGAGCTATCATACATACTAAACCACAAAATAGAAAAGCATAAACATAAGTCATCATATTATATTACCTCCAAACTAATAGCATTAGCTATACTAGGTATTGATTCTTTTTGAAATGTAAAAGTTGGTGAAAAGACAGCTCCAGTTGGTACTATTAATACTTTCTTATATTTTTTCTTTAACATTTCTTTATATATATAACTAAATACTACTAATGGTAAGCAAGCTGGTCCTGATGCCCCCGCTAAGACGGGTTGTCTATCTAAATCATAAAGCATTGTACCACAGTCGTTATAGTTATCATTAAGTTTGATATTATATTTAGTCATCATATAATCTTTAAGTATATTCTTACCATATATTCCTAAGTCACCTGTTAAGATAAGATCATAATATGAGATATCTCTCTTGGTATCTTTTAAATGGTTATATATTACATCTCCTGCTGCTGGGGCCATTACTGCTCCCATATGATTTACATCTGTAGTACCCATATCTACTACTTTACCAATAGTAGAGGATTCTACTTTAACTTTACTCTTTTTGTTACTAAGTAAGATACTTACTCCTCCTGTTGAAGTAAAAGTAGCAGTCTTTGGTTTAGGTGTTCCATACTCAGTAGGATTTCTAAATTGTTTTTCAGCAGCCATATTATGACTTGAAGTAGATACTAATATTTTTTGAGCAAAGCCTCCTTCGATATAAGCACTTCCTATAGCTAGTCCTTCCCCACTAGTAGAACAAGCTTCAAATATACCAAGAAAAGGGATATTAAATTCTCTAGCCATATAGTTAGAGGCTGCAATCTGATTTTGTAAATCTCCAGATATTAATAAATCAATATCTTCTTCTTTTAATTTATTTTTCTTTAAAATATTAGTATTAGCTTCTTTTAATAAATGTACTTCAGCCTGCTCCCAAGACTTTTCACCAAAGTATAAATCTTTTTCATATTTTTTATCAAAATATTTTGATAGTGGTCCATCATTCTCATAATTACCACATATGGTATAAGCATCTTCAATAAAGACATTGTTATATTTTATTGTCATATTAACCTCCTATTACCAGTAGTCTAATCAAGCCAAATATATATACAGAGACTACTCCATATAATATTACGGTACCTGCTAATTTAAAGATATTGGCTCCTATTCCAAGTACTAATCCTTCATTTTTATATTCTAAGGCTGCTGATGTCATAGAATGGGCAAAGCCAGTTATTGGTATTATTAAAGCTGCTTTTACTTTAGTTACTAAGGTATCAAATATTCCTAGAGCAGTAAGTATTGAGGCTATAGTTATTAATGTTAATATTACGAGTACTCCTGATTCTTTTCTAGGTAAGTTAAGCCACATACTATAACATCTTAGTAATAGTTCTGATAACGAACCTAGAAAGCCTCCTACTACAAAAGCTATTATAGCATTCTTAATATAGTTCTCTTTAGGAGTATTTTTATCTACTATTTCTTTATATTTCTTATTATCCATATTATCACCAGTAATAGTATTTACTTACAATGGTAAAATTATGTAAAGAATATTTACTAAAATATTTATCTATAGTATACTTATTATAGAAATAAATAAAGAAGGTGTATTTTATGAGTGAAAGATTACAAAATATTATTAATGGAATAAATGATGGTAGTATAAAATTTGTTTTTGATTATAATTTAACTATGGAAGATCTTTTTACTAAGGATAAAGATGGTATTTATTTTTTAGAATATCTACTTAGAAAAAGAATAATGATGCCATTAGAACTAAAAAAAGAATTAAAGACTAATGCATTAGCGGCTTATTTATATTGTAAGAATGGTAGTTCTCTATTTGGTTTTAATCTTAGTGAAAAAGATTTATTTACTGAATTTGATGGTAAAAAACTTATTGAGCATATTTTAGAAAAAAGACAAATAAATAAATCTATAATAGAAAGTATATATGAAAATTTAGAGATAATAGATTTACTTTGTAATTCAAATAATTATTTTTATTTAAATTATTTATCTCAAGATATCATTACTAAATTAATAACTAAAGATAATAATGGTATCTACCCTATTGAGAAGTATTTAAATAATAAAAGACTAATTGAAAAAATAATGCCCTCTGTTAATGATATAAATGTATTATTAGAAATTTGTAATAGAAATAATAATTATGATTTGATAAAGGCAGTTAAGGCAAGAATGCTTATAACTAATTATAAAGATGATAAGACAGTATTACTGTTTTTACTTAATGATAAAAAGGTTGTACCTGATTGTTTAATTAATATTCCTGAAGATATAGTATTTATTAAGTATTTGATTAAAAATAATCTTTATGATTATCTTAAGAAAGCAGGTGAAGATGTTCTTCTTATGGAAGTTGAATCTGGTAAAACATTACTTGAGTTTCTTATAGATAAAGGTTATGATCCAGAAATTAAATATATATTTAATAAAAAGACTATTAGCATATTATATCGAAAGCAAAAATTAAATTTAACAAAATTTGTTAGTGATGATGTACTTCTTGCTCCAGTAAAAGAATTATTTAGTGATGATTCATTAGGTGATGAAACGTTATTTGAATATATGATAAGAAATGGTTATAAGTTAAATAGTTCTCGGATTAGTAGTGAAAAGTTATTTAAAATCTGCTACTTAGAACAAAGACCTGATTTATTAGAAGAAGCTAGTATCAGTGACCTACTAAAACCAATTGATGATACATATACTTATTTTGATTTTCTTTTAGATGCTATTGCTAATAAGGGACTTAAAATTAGAGTACCAAGTCGTCCATGGTCTTCGGATGTTAATGAACATATAGAATATTATACTACTATTGCTAAACATGATATGATGAAATATATTGGAGAAATAAAAGCAGAGAAGCTTTTAAAAAAGTATGGAGATAAAACACTTCTAGAATATTTACTAGATGCTGATAGTGATCTTACTTTAAATAAAATTTTATCAGATGATTTAAAGGCTGATCCTGATATTGCTGTTATACTAAAAAATAGAGGGATAGTTCAAAAGAGTGTTAATGTTTCTAAAGAAGAAAATGAATATACGACTAAATATATTGAAAATATTAATAATCATCTTGGTATAGGACCATTACCTGAAGAGGGTGAAAGATTATTAAATGAACTTAAACTACTATTTTTAACTGATGGTAAAAGTGATAAAGATTTAATTACTGGTTTAATTGCAGGATATAGAAATGCTCTTATGAATAACTATGATGTTAATATTATAGAAATTAAAAAACTAATTGAAATTAAAAAAGAAAATAAGGATATATTTTATTATATTAAAAATGCTGATGGTAGTTATTTTTCACCAAGTAATGGTTCTATCTTTTGTGAAAATGCTAATACTAATACATTATTACATGAGACAGGACATGCTCTTCACTTTTATATAGCAGATATGAAGACTCCTGATGAGTATCAGAAAATAGTTGAAGAAGCAAGAGAAAATCCTGAAGTACTTGCTAAGACTAAAGAATATGCTGCTAATTATAGAAAACTTATAAATAATATTACTTTGTTAGTAGAACAGAGATATGATAGTTTCTTTAAGAGTTATTATAGTCCTGAAAAGGTAGAGGAAATTAAAAAGAATCTTACTAAATCAAAAGAAGAAAAAAAGAAAGAATATAAGGAACTTCATATACCTGATGAACAACTGGATATGATTTTAAGTGATATGTATACGCAAGAAGAATATATTGATCATCAAAAAAGAATTTTTATTGAGGATAATGTTGATGCTATACTAAGAAATGAATTTGGTAGTTTGCTTCCTATTGGTGATGTTTTAGATGCTATATATGAAGGAAAGTTACATAGTAATACTTTAAAGGATAGCCAGGGAGAAGCTATTTGCAGAACTGGAGGTCATGGACTAAACTACTATTACGCTACTCTTCATGGTTTTGATGAAATGATTGCTAATTTTGCCGCTATTTCAAAGGCAAATGATGCTAAAGAAAAACTTAGGATGCTTAAATCGATTGTTGGTGATGGAGTATATGATATGATAAGAAACTTCTATTACCAAGATATTTTAAAGATTAATTTAGAAGAAAATAAAGTACATGGAGGTAAGAGATGAATAATGATATGAATGATAAGTTATTTGAACTATATACATTAGCAGAACTTAAATATAAGAGGCATTTTAATAATGTTAATGATAATGAATTATTTCCTAGTGGTTGGTATGGTAATAAGAATTATCAAAAGAAAATAGAAATTATTTGTGAAGCAATTAAAACTAATACTTTGATTGTTAATACTAAATCTTATCTAGATATAACTGAAGGGGTAAAGTAATTTACTTCTTTTTTGTATATCATTACCACCTATATGAGTACAAGCAAATATTTTTGGTATACCTTCTTTGGCTTTATTTTCATTAGCAACAATTATATTTCTTCTTTAGATAATACTTCATCTATTTTTAATATTAGATTAATTAATGGATGAATCTTTTTTCTAAGTTCAATTCCTTTTAATTTATCTCCTTTGTTATAACAATAGATTCTATATTCTGCATAATAATTAACTAGTTCTTCAATTGCCATTTTTCTTTTTTCAATTAAATTTAACTTTTTAAATGTATCCATAAACCCTCCATATAAATTAAATACTTCATGTATCATTACAACACAAGAATGATATTTTTTGTTACTTTCTTTATTTTTAATATATAGTTTTGACTTATATATAATAGATATGGTTGATATTTCTTTTTAGATTATAAGCTAAAAAGAACACTCTAAGACCTGGGCTTAGAGTGCATATAGAATAAATTAATGTCGTGGTTTAAATATTAAGGCTAAAACAAAAGAAAGAAATAAGGCTATGGAAATACCTGCGGATGTTAAATTAAATATACCAAAGTCTAAGCCAAGTGGGCCCAAGGTAGTGCCTGTTTCCATAGCACCATAAGTATATTCTTACCATATATTTCTAAGTCACCTGTTAAGATAAGATCATAATATGAGATATCTCTCTTGGTATCTTTTAAATGGTTATATATTACATCTCCTGCTGCTGGGCCATTACTGCTCACAAGATTTTTCACCAAAGTATAAATCTTTTTCATATTTTTTATCAAAATTTTTTGATAATGGTCCATCATTCTCATAATTACCACATATGGTATAAGCGTCTTCAATAAAGACATTGTTATATTTTATTGTCATATTAACCTCCTATTACCAGTAATAGTATTTACTTATAATGGTAAAATTATGTAAAAAATATTTACTTATATATTTTATTATGATATATTTATGATAGTTATTGGATAAGGAGTGTATAAATATGGATAATAATGAAAATATTTTTGATAATGAGAAATTAAATGATATATGTCAAAAGGTAGTAAATGGTGAAATTACTAGTACTGCTGGTCTTAATCTAACTTTGGATGAACTTTTTACTAAGGATAAAAATGGAGACTTTTTATTAATAGATTTACTTGAAAACAATGTTGATATAGATTTGGAAAATGAAAAAATTAGAAATAATGGCTCTGTATTTTTTTACTTTCTTATATATGGACAAGACATATCACAATTTTCTTATGATAAAATAGATTATACATATGGTGAAAATGGTAACATGAATGTTTTAAATTATCTTTTAGAAGAATATGATCTTTCAATTAATGATCTTTTAATTAAAGATAAAAATGGTACTGCTTTGTTGGAACAAATGCTTAAAGAGAATATAGATATAAGTAATATTGATATAGATGATGATATAATGGATTTAGAAAAAATAATTAAAATTATTGATATTATTACTTATAAAAATAATGAAGTCCCAGAAAAAATTAAAAATACATTTGAGAATACTTTATTTTCTACGAATAATAATGAGTTTTTTAAAGATTTAGTAATGAAAGACATACTATTATTTGAGAAAATGATAGGTTTTATTGTAGAACACACTGAGATTGTTGATTTACTTTGTAAGTATCATTTGGAATATCATTTAAGATATCTTAATCCAGAAATTATTAAGAAATTAATTACTAAAGACGAAAATGGTAACTACCCTATCGATAAGTATGTCTCTAATTCCACGGCAATTAAAAATATATCTAGTTTAATTAATTTTGATGAAAATATTGATTTTATGATTCATTTTATTAAGTTACTTGTAGATAATAAATTATATAGTTTCTTTTATGATGCCGATGAGAATATTCTTTTATATAAGGTATATCCCCCTAAAACATTATTAGAAATTCTTATAGAAAATAATGTTAATATTAAAGTTAATAATATTAATAATAAAGAAATTATTAAAATATTATATGATAATAAGAAATTAGATTTAATTGGTAGTAATTCTGAAAATATTTGGTTATCTAATACTAGAGATGTTTTTAAAGATACTATGGTAAAAAATCAAACAGTTTTAGAGTATATGATAGATAATAATTATGATATTAAAATATCCAATATATCCGAAGAGGATACTTTAAAAATACTATATCAAAAAAATAAACTTGATCTATTAGTAATAGCAGATGCTACAATTTTAATGACTAAAATTAATGATAATTATACTTATTTAGATTATATTTTAGATTGTATTAATAAAGGAGACTTTGAATATAATATTGATAATATTACTGCTCCTATTAAGCCTGATATGAAGGCAGAATTTTATTTAGATATTGCTAGACACGATATGATTGGTTATGTTAAAAATAGCTTAAACTTAAATACACTGCTTAAAAAATATGATAATAAAACATTACTTGATTATTTTTTAGATAAGGATCCTGAACTTACTCTTAATAAAATATTAGATAAAAGTGATAAAATGAATTATTCAGTAATGATTATTTTAAAATCTAGAGGTATTAAAGATAATGATAGTATTTTAAATATTAATGAAAATAATGATTCTTTTATTAAAATTACTCCTGATACATATTATGGTTCTCTTGATAAAGATAGTGATTATTTAATTAAAGAATTAGAAAGATTATTTATTTCAGATGGTAAGAGTGATAAAGATTTAATTAATTTATTAATAACTGGTTATAGAAATGCTTTATTTATTAATTATGATATAACTATTAGAGAAGTTGAAAAATTAATTAAAATAAAGAAAAATAATTTTGATAAATTTTATTATGTTAAAGATAAAGATAGTAGTTATTTTTCACCTAGTAATGGCTGTATCCTTATGAATGATGGCTGTATTTCTACAATTATCCATGAAACGGGACATGCTCTTCATTATTATCTTACTGAGTTTAAAGTTCCAGATAACTATGATGAAATTGTTAAAAGAGTAAGAGAAAATAAGGAACTATTAACTAAAACTAGTAAATATTTTGAACATTGTAATAAAATTATGGGAAAAGTTAGAAATTATTTTTGGTACATTGCCAATGAGACATTTACAATTAAATATTCTAGGCAAGAGAAGATTATGGATATTCAAAGTATATTGTCTAAAGATATTAGCGAATATCGAAATAAATTTAAATATTTAAAAATACCTGAGGAACAGCTTGAACAAATTTTACAAGAAACCATATCAGTAGAAGAATTTATTAAACAAGAAGCTATTATAGTAGCAAATGAATTAACTGAGACTACTATTAGAAATAATTATGCAAATATTGTAGCTACTATTGATATTATTGATGCTATATATAAAGGGAAAGTTTGTGATGGTGTTTTAAATACTGCTGATGGTAAAAAAATTGCTTCCTTTGGTGGACATGGAATAAGATATTATTCACAAAAGGAGCGTGGATTTTATGAAATGATAGCACAATTTGCTGTATTAGTTAAATCTAAAGGTTATGAAGAAAATCTTCAGGTACTTAGAAACATTGTTGGAGATGAAGTTTATAATATGATTAGTAACTTTTATTATACTAATATATTAGAAATGGATATAAATAAAAGTAAAAATCAAGGAGGAAGATAATGGATAATAAGTTATTTAAGTTATATGTATTAGCAGAACTTAAATATAAGAGGCATTTTAATAATGTTAATGATAATGAATTATTTCCTAGTGGTTGGTATGGTAATAAGAATTATCAAAAGAAAATAGAAATTATTTGTGAAGCAATTAAAACTAATACTTTGATTGTTAATACTAAATCTTATCTAGATATAACTGAAGGGGTAAAGTAATTTACTTCTTTTTTATTTATTTTATCATATAATCTACTATGAAAAATAAATTTATTAAGTCGACAATTATATTAATTATAGGAGGATTAATTACTAAAGTACTTGGTATGATTATTAAGATTGTTCTAACTAGAACGATTGGTACTGAAGGTATTAGTGAATATATGTTAGTACTTCCTACTTTTAATTTATTTATTACTTTATGTAATTTGGGAGTACCTATTGCTATTACTAAACTTATATCGGAAAAGAAAAATAGTAGTAAAAGAATTGTTATTCCTACTACTATTATTGTTTTGTCATATGATTTTATTTTGATATTTATTATATTGTTTATAGCTAAGTATTTAGCTAATAATCTTTTACATAAGAATAGTATTTATTATCCTCTTATTGCTATCGGTAGTACTCTTCCTTTTATTACTTTATCTAGTATTATTAAGGGATATTTTTTTGGTAAAGAGAAAGTATTTCCTATTACTTTATCTAATATTATAGAACAAATAGCTAGACTATTACTTACTACTACTGTTGTTGCTAAGATGATGAATCATTCTTTAATAGCAGCAGTTACTACGGTTGTTCTTATTAATATTATTAGTGAAGGGGCTTCTATTATTATTCTTTTGTTTTTCTTACCTAAAGATAAGATTACTAAGGAAGACTTCCATAGGGATAATAAATTACTTAGAGAGATTTTTGGTATATCTATTCCTAATACGATGGCTAGATTAATTGGTTCTATTACTTATTTTTTTGAGCCTATTATTCTTACTAATGTTTTAAAATATGTTGGATATAATTTGGAATATATTACTACTACTTATGGGGTTATTAATGGTTATGTATATCCCCTACTACTTCTGCCTTCCTTTTTTACTTTGGCGATATCTTCTGCTATTTTACCAGTTGTATCTAATAGTTATAGTAATAAGAATTATAGTTATACGAAAAAGAAAATTAAGGAGGCTATTTTCTTTTCTATGATAGTAGGAATACCTGCTACTTTGATATTTATATTTATTCCAGATATTCCTTTAAAGCTAGTATATAATACTACTCTTGGTACGGAATATATTAAAGTAACAGCTCCTTTCTTTTTACTTCATTATATACAGGCTCCTCTTACTAGTAGTTTAAATGGTATGGGTTATTCTAAGACCGCTATGAAGGGTACTTTATATGGGGGTATTATTAAGATACTTAGTCTTGTTATTTTTAGTTTACTGAAGATGGGATTATGGAGTCTTATTATTTCTACTATTTTAAATGTAGTAGTAGTTACTATTCATCATATTTATTATGTTAAGAAATATTTATCTACTAAAATATAATATATTATTTTTATGACCTTAATATAAAAATACCCAAGAAGGCTATAGGGGCAATAAGAAAACAAATACTTAATATAAGTACTTGTTTTTATATTATTCTACGGTTACTGATTTAGCAAGATTTCTTGGTTTATCAATATCACAATCTCTTAATTTTGCTACATTATAAGCAAGCATTTGCATTGGTACTATTACTAGTAATGGGTTTAATATTTCATCATAATCTTCTACTAGGATAGTATAATCAGCAAAATTATTATCTTTAATATTAGTAATAGTTATAATCTTAGCTCCACGAGCAGATACTTCTTTTAAATTACTAATTGTTTTATCACTAATTGTCTTATCAGTAACTACTGATACTACTCCAAAATCTTTATCTATTAGTGATATACTACCATGCTTTAGTTCTCCAGCTTGAAATGCTTCACTATGAATATAAGATATTTCTTTTAATTTTAGACTACCTTCCATACTTAAATAGTAATCAATACCTCTTCCTAAATAGAAGATATGTTCTTTATCTTTAAGGATGTTTGCTATATTACTATAATCATATTCATTTATATATTTAGTAATTAAATTAGGTAACAACTTAAGATCTTCAAGTAACTTTGTTTCTTTATTATTATCTTTAAATGCTAATAAAAGAAGAATTAATACTTGAGCTAGATATGCTTTAGTTGTAGCTACTGCTACTTCTATACCTGCTTCTGTATATATAACACTATCTGCTTCTCTTGCTATTGATGAATCTCTTCTATTGACAATAGCTAGTGTATTAATACTGTTTTCTTTAGCTAGTTTTAGAGCCGCTAATGTATCTGCTGTCTCTCCTGATTGAGATATTAGTATTACTAGTGTATCTTTAGTAAAGAAATTCTTTTGATATCTATATTCTGATGCATAATAGACTTCTGTTTTAATATTAGCATACTTCTCTATATAGTACTTACCTATTTGTCCTGCAAAAGATGCTGAACCACAAGCTACTATATCAATATTTTTATATTTTTTAATATTATAGATATCTTTAATTTTATTATTCTTTGTATATAAATTAAGTATATTCTTTACTACTTCTGATTCTTCATTTATTTCTTTTAACATAAAGTGATCATAACCATTTTTACTTATACTATCTATAGTTCCTGCATATTCTTTTACTTCTTTAGTTATTTCTTTTCCTTCACTATTATAATATTTAATATTATCTTGCTCTAATTCTACAATTTCATTATTATTTAATACAATATATTTATTTGTTACATGTAAGATAGCGGGTATATCACTAACAAACATATTACCATGATCAGATACTCCCACTATTAGGGGAACATCTTTTCTTATACCATATATTTTATTAGGTATATCACTATTTATAATATTAAAAGCATAGCTTCCTTTTAGTTTATCTTTTAATATGACTAATGTTTTTAACATATCTTTATTTTCTTTATACAATTTATCTATTAGAGCTGCTGCTACTTCACTATCGGTACTAGATTTAAAGTTATAGCCTTCTTTTTCTAATTCTTTTTTTATTTCTTCATAATTTTCTATAATACCATTATGGACTAATGTTATTTTTCCTTGATTATGAGGATGAGCATTAGTGTCTGTTACTCCTCCATGAGTAGCCCATCTGGTATGGGATATTCCTAAGCTTGCTTCATCTTCATAATTTAATATTTGATCTAAGTTTTTTATTTGACCTACTTTTTTATATATTTTGATATTATTATTTTTATCTAAATAGGCTATTCCTGATGAATCATAGCCTCTATATTCTAAGGATTTTAATCCTGTCATTATATTTTTTATTACATTTGTTTTTCCTGCATAACCTACTATGCCACACATATTTTACCTCTTTCTTATATGTGATTATTATTTTGTTATACAATATTGATTTTGTTTTTTATAATAATCTAATGAGTATATAACCCAGAGTAACATCCGCCGAATATTCGATAATTACTCTCCTCGTCAACCTTATTATGGTTCAGGCGCTAGTTTATAATTTACCTCCTTTTATATTTATAAACTTTACTATATTATATCAATATTAATATATTTTGTAAACTATTTATTATTATATTCATTCTAAGCTTTACATCTTAGAATGTCATTCCTAGCCTAGAGTCTAGGAATGAATAGTATTAAGATATTATATTCGCGGTGAAATACTTTCTAACTAAGATAATTCCAAATAAAAAATATATACATGTTATTAAAAAACGAACATATATTTTGAAAAAGTATTGCTATTTTTATTAAAATTTGATAAAATGTATACAGGAAGAGAAATTTATCCATAATAAAAATGGGTAACATCTTGTGTGAAGGTGTTCTCTCCATTGTTTAAATGAAGGCACCCCCTGGGTGCCATCTTTTTTATTTTCTGTGTATCATATTATCAATATAGATAATAGTGATAAGAGTAATCCAAGCAAATGCAAGGACTAGTTCCATTACTCAAGACTCCAAAACCCCCAAGGGTATTAATAAAGGTCTTTTCATCATAGAATCACTCCTCTCCCTTGAGATGATCAAGAAATTGGAGAGACGCACCTTATTGATGTTGCCTAGATAATTGTACTATAATTTTACTTAATAGTCAATATAATATGACTATTTATTTTAATTTATATATACATACAATTGTTTATAATAGAGACTATTATATAGGCTCTATTATACCACGTAAAACTTAAATTTATTTAAGGTCCGCGTGGGCAAAAGAAAAAGAAATCAAATATAAATTCGATCTCTTTTATTTTTAACTTTCTTTTCAGTATAATATTTATCTACTAAAACAACTTCTTTATTTTTAAGACTTAACTTAGTATCAATAATTCTTTGATTAGTAGAACCTCTAAAAACACAATCTAAACTCTTTTTTTCTAAAATAAATGGACCATCTACTAAAACATCGATAAGTTTTAAAAATTCAATTATTTTGGGATTATCTTTAGCTAGTTTAATAAGTGTTTCATAAGTAAAACCAGTATAACACCATATATTCATTTTTTTACTTTTAATATATTTAGCAATCTCTATACATTCTTCTACTTGATAGAAAGGATCTCCTCCCGAAAAAGTAATACCATCTTGTCCTTCTAATGCATCAATTTGTTCTTTAACTTCTTCGATATCAATTAGAAAACCATCATCAAAAGAATGCGTCTGAGGATTTTGACATCCAGGGCACTTATGCAAGCACCCTTGTGTCCAGAGTACTGCTCTTATACCTTCACCATCTACTATACTATCAGGCATAAGAACAGGGCTAGCAAGTCTAATCTTCATTATTTATTAGATAGTAATCCTTCAGTACCGTGTTTTACTCTATCTCTTTCTTCTGCTCTTTTACCATTATTAAATCTGTCTACAGTACCTACTAGATATCCAGTAATTCTTCTAATTCTTTCAAAACCTACACCCTCACCTACTAATTTTTCTTTAGTTTCTTCTTTCATTTTAATTACCTCTTTTCTTTATTTAACAATTACAACTATTTTTATAGTCATTTACTCTTTCTATTGGAACACCTTCATATGCTTTTCTACCACATCCAGGACAAACGTCTCCGATTACACCAACATAACCACATACTGGATCTCTATCTACTGGATGGTTAATTGCAGCATATCCCATATCATTTTCATACATTAATCTAATTATCTTTTCAAATGCTTCTAAGTTATTAGTAGTATCTCCATCTAATTCTATATAACTAATATGACCAGCATTAGTATATTTATGATATGGACCTTCCTTCTTAATTTTATTTACTATTGATATATTATAATATACTGGTACATGGAATGAATTAGTATAGTATTCTCTATCAGTAACACCTTTAATCTTACCATATACAGCCTTATCTATATTAATAAATCTACCAGATAAACCTTCTGCTGGAGTAGCAAGCAAAGTAAAGTTTAACTTATATTCCTTAGCATACTCATCACATCTATTTCTCATAAATTCAATAATCTCAAGTCCTAATTTTTGAGCCTCTTCACTTTCACCATGATGTTTACCAATTAAAGCTTTAAGACATTCAGCAAGTCCTATAAAACCAATTGATAAAGTACCATGTTTAAGTATCTTTCTTAATCTATCATTAGGTTTTAATTTATCTGAATCAATCCATACTCCTTGTCCTAATAAGAATGGAAAATTATAAAGTCTCTTATTACATTGAATTTCAAATCTTTCAAGTAATTGATCTTTAACTAAATCCATTAGTTCTCCTAGTTCTTCGTAGAAGCCCTTCATATCAGTCTCATCATTTCTTACAATACCATGCTTAATACCAAGTCTAGGTAAGTTAATCGAAGTAAATGATAAATTACCTCTACCAGGAGTAACTGCTTTGTCTTCATCTACAACATTACCAATTACTCTAGTTCTACATCCCATATATCCTACTTCTGTATTATAGTCCCCTTTAAAATAAGGTTTATTAAATGATGAATCCATAAATGAGAAGTTAGGGAATAATCTCTTTGAAGACACCTTACATGATAATTTAAATAAATCATAGTTAGGATCTTCTGGATCATAGTTTACACCTTTCTTAACTTTAAATATTGATATCGGGAATATTGGAGTTTCATTCTTACCAAGTCCAGCATCAACAGATAATAAGAAATTCTTAATAACCATTCTACCTTCAGGTGATGTATCAGTACCAAAATTAATACTAGAAAATGGTACTTGAGCACCCGCTCTTGAATGCATTGTGTTTAGATTATGTACAAATGCTTCCATAGCTTGATATGTTTGCCTATCTGTTTTCTTATAAGCTGTTTCATAAGCTTTTTCAAAAATTCTCTTTACTTCAGTACTCTCTTTATAAATAGGTTCAAATATAGTAATATCTAAATCAATACTAGATAATTTATCAATTTCTTTCTCTACTCTATCCATATTTATAAAACTAATAAAATCAGTAAAATCTAATAATTCATATACTGCTTGTTTAAACATCTTTTTAAATGTTTTAAGTACACCAGGTGCTAAATAATAGTCAAATGCTGGTATTGATTGTCCTCCATGTTGATCATTTTGATTAGATTGGATAGCTATTGCTGCTAGTGCTGAATAACTCATAATATCTTTAGGTTCTCTAAGATGTCCATGTCCAGTAGAAAAACCACCTTTAAATAATTTATTCAAATCTATTTGCATACAAGTAGTAGTACCCATGGCTTCAAAATCCATATCATGAATATGAATATCACCATTATCATGAGCTTCGGCAAATTTCTTTTTCATTAAATATGTCTCAGTAAATACTCTTGATATAGTACTACCAAATTGTAACATAGTACCCATTGCAGAATTACCATCAATATTGGCATTCTCTCTTTTGCTATCTTCTTCATTTGCAGACTTAAGTCCAAGTCCTTCAATACTCTTCTGCAGCTTAGCCTGTATTTTATCATCTCTAAAAGCTATACGAGCTGCTGTTCTTCTTTGACGATATTCTGAAAATGATTCATATACATCAATATAATCATATTTTTTTAGCATATCTTCAATCAAGTCTTGAACTTCCTCTATTTTTATTTTTCCTAGTGGTAAATATTCTTTAGCTATCTTCTTAATAACTGCTTGATATACTTTTTGAATATCTTTCTCACTATATTTTTTTTCATCTTCTTCAATTAAAATACTATCAAAGCCTTTCTTAATAGCAAGAGCAACTTTAGTTCCATCGAACTCTACTTTCTTACCATTTCTTTTAACTACTTCAATAGTTTCTAACTTTTCTTCAGTTTCAACCATACTTCTTCCTCCTACCTTACAGATACCATTATATAGTCTAGAAAGATCTTTGTCAATACTTTTTGTTCGTATTTTTTATTTTTTACATTTTTTCTATTTTTTTAGTTTTTTGTTTTTTTTCTATTTTTATATTTTTTTATTTTTTTATATTTTTATCAATTTTTTATTTTTGTATCTTATATTGTATAATTGCTTATATTTAAAGGCTTTATATATATTTTTATCAATTTTATTTGTAAATTATTTTTTTATTTTTTTCTTATTTTATAAAATGCATTGTTTCTTATTTTTTTGATTTTCTTCAATTTTATAATTTTAATATACAAGTTAACTGTTCGTGTATTTTAAATATAATTCCTTATAAATAAAGCAATTAAAAAGAGAAAAAACTAGTAGTTAACTTTTTCTCTATCGTACATATATCTTATTTTAATTTCTTAGTTAAAATTCTTGGTCTAGTATAATAATATTCATTGATATCTTCTACAAAATCTTTTTTCGTTTCTTCTCCAATAGTCACTATCTTATCCAAAGATTCTTTATCTTCACATCCTGTATATATTTTAGTAGTAACATATTCATCTTTATGTAGTTTAGTCATGCTGTGTACTATTACATAATTAACTTTCTCTAATAACTTTATACTTCTAGTAACACCCTTTTCTAATCTACAAAGAGAACCATCAACTGGAGAATCATATAACACATATGGATTAATTTCATCTACTGTTGTTTTAATTTTATCAGTATCAGTTACTAACATTTGACTAATATCCATATATTTACCCGTTCCTCCTATTAAAGAATATACTAAATTAGGAGTGCATCCACTAAACTTTACATTATATTTCTGTTCTAATATTTTAAACTTAACCAATATATCTGCTAATTTCTGAATAATAATAGCTTGTTCTTCCTTAATCGGAGACTTTTCTACCGTCATAGGGCAAAGACTATACATTCCATTATTATTAAGTCTAAGTTCTCTAGTACTATCTATAAATATTTCAGATATACTACTCACATCAACTCTTTTAAACAAATCATTAGTTTTAACCTTAAACATCTTACCATAATCACCAAATGCAAAATAAGGATATAATTGCTCGCCTAATTCCATAATATTATATTCTTCTACTCCATCTCTCTTAAGAGCAAAAAATAATTCTCTAAAAAAATTAAATTCATCTATCTTTTTCATACCAAACATTCCTCCTCTCGATTGGTAACAACTATTATACCATAATTAAAAGAACCACACAAGTAGTTCTTTATATTCTATTGGTACCAGCCAAGGGACTTGAACCCTCACACTATCACTAGTAGTAGATTTTGAGTCTACCGCGTCTACCATTCCGCCAGGCTGGCATTACTACTAAATTATATAATAATTTTAGTAGTTTGTAAATAGTTTTCTTAAATTATTTATGGATAAACATAGCATCTCCGAATGAGAAGAAACGATATTTCTCTTCGACTGCATGTTTATAAGCATTTAATATTATTTCTTTACTAGCAAAGGCTGACACTAACATTACTAAGGTAGATTTAGGTAAATGAAAATTAGTAATAAGTCCATCTATACTCTTAAATTCATATCCAGGGTAAATAAAGATATCTGTCCATCCAGAACACTCTTTAAATGTATTATATTTATTCATAATTGTTTCTAATGTCCTAGTAGTAGTAGTACCTACTGCGATTATGTTTCTTCCTTCTAATTTTGCTTTATTTAGGGTATCCGCTACTTCTTTAGTCATACTATAAAATTCACTATGCATCTTATGTTTAGTAACATCAGATACTGCTACTGGTCTAAAAGTACCTAGTCCTACATGTAAAGTAATATAACAAATAGTAATACCTTTATTTTCTATCTCTTTTAATAATTCCTTAGTAAAGTGAAGTCCTGCTGTTGGAGCAGCAGCACTACCAATATTTTTAGCATATACTGTCTGATATCTATCTTTATCATCTAATTTAACTTTAATATATGGAGGAAGTGGCATAGTACCAAGCTCATCTAATATTTCATAAAAAATACCATCATATATAAAAGTAAATTCTCTAATACCATCTTCTCCTATCTTAGTACATTTAGCTTTAAGTTTACCATTACCAAAAGAAACAATAGTATCTTCTTTAACTCTTTTAGCAGGTTTAACTAAACATTCCCAGTTATCTTCATTAATATTTTTAAGTAGTAACACCTCAATAACTGCTCCTGTTGTTTCTTTTTCTCCTATTAATCTAGCAGGCATAACCTTAGTATCATTAAGTACTAAAACATCTCCCTTATTCAAATAATTAACTATATCATAAAATCTATCATCAATCATATTACCATTATTCTTATCAAGTACTAATAGTCTAGATTCTTCTCTATGCTCTAATGGTACTTGAGCAATAAGTTCTTCAGGTAAATAATAATCAAAATCTTCTGTCTTCATAATATTCCTTCTTTCTCTAATATTATACATCACATATTCCTATATAACAAGAAAAAACTTCATCACTGAAGTATATTTCTATATTTATTTTATACAGATAACTGGTATGGACTTGAGCTTGAACCGCTTCCTGATTTGATGCTTAGTTCAGAGTTTAGATAAAGGACTGGTACAACTCCATGGACAAGATAAGCATTAACATCAAATTTGTGAACGAACCCTGATCCGTCAACGGCCCATATATCCCAAGAATTATCAGAATAAGGAGTTAAAAACCAATTATATTTAGATGTGGTTATTACAGACTTCATCCAATTATTTGATGTACATATGCTATCATTATAACCATTAAGTTGTTTATTACATTTACTTAGATCTGCAGAGTAACCATAATCGCTTGGATATGCTAGTGCTACCTTTCCTTGCCATGTTGTTGGACGACCTGAATATACTATTGTTCCTCTTTCGTATTCATATATTTGATTTGGATATACTGAATAACTATTCCATCCGCCTAAATTGTATGTTACTTCCGCTATTAATTTTCTTGTTGTGTCATTTTTGATTCCTGTACTTGTAAAATTACATGTTGTTGTAGCATTATTCTGTCCGGAATAACAATTCCCACTTTTAGCGTTATAATATAAACTGCCACCGATTGTCTCTGATTCGTATCCTGAATTTAATAGTTTCATTAATCTAGCATCTGTCCAATCATTTTTACCATACGAAGTCTCTGCGCCAGTTGATATATTCTTATTATCCCAAGCGTATGTTCCTATTTGACTACCTCTTATTAGTTTTATTTTGCCATCAAATACTCCAATTATTCTCCATGTTTCACATGTAGATGATGATTGATTAGAGTAATCTGAACAATTAAAATATATATAGTTATTTGGAGATGCTCCATAATATCTAATGTTACCTCCAACATCTTTCATAAGACTATGAGTAGTATCATATTGATAAGTTATACTATTATTTGTTACCGATGTTTTTGTAGCATTATTATATAAGTTCATTATAGTACCAGCTGCTGATATTTTTCTTGTTAAGCTCTTTTTAGATTTAGTAGCAGTTTCTAACTTAATATTAAATGAAAATGATTTGCCTACATATTTAAATTGGTTATCACTATTGGTACAATTAGCAATATCTCCGGTGCATGATTCACTAATCCACATTAAAAATACATAGGTAGAGGCTGTTGTTGTTAAGTCTTGCTGAGTAGTAGTAAGCACCATTCTATTATTTTCCATTACGTCAAATGATGGTGAAAAATTTCCACTAGATAGTAAAGTATTATTTTTATATAATCGCCATTTTATATTACTATCTTTTAGAGCGTCATCCATGGTTATGTTTCTAAGAGATATATCATATATAGAATTTGCTGGATTTGTTGATTTGCCAGTTACTGTGAATTTTACTTTTAAGACTCTAGCATCAGTAACTGATGTTCCTGTTACTAAGGAATCCTCTATTGGAAGCATTTTACCAGTACTTGTAACTGTACTACCATTTACTGAACTATCATAAGATATGGTTGCAGATATATTACCAGTAGTAGTATTTATAGCAATAGGGTTAAAATTACCTACTTTTATAGCTACGGTTACTCCTGCTATTCCTAAGACAATAACTAATAACATAACTATTATGAATTTACTATTATTTTTTATTATATTTTTCATACTTACTCTCCTATCTATTACTTATTTAATTATACAATATAAATTTTTTTTTATCAATATTATTTACAAAAAAATAAAAATATAGTAATATTAATATAGTAAGAAGAATGAAAGAAGGAATTATGAAAATGAAAAAAATTAAATTATTATTACTGTTATTAGGAGTATTTATATTATCTGGATGTAATATAACTAAAGATAGTATGGAAGATATTGAAATATATACTACTATATATCCTATTAAATATTTAATTACTAGTTTATATGGTGATCATGCTGAAGTTAATAGTATTTATCCTGCTGGTGTTGATACTAATGAATTTAAGTTATCAGATAAGAAATTAAAAGAATATTCTAATACTGACTTGTTTGTATTTAATAGTTTAGATAGAGAAAGAGATTTTGCTGTTAAGATGATTAACTATAATAAAAATTTGAAAGTTATAGATGTATCTATGGGTATGAATTATGATAATAATATTGCAGAACTTTGGCTTAATCCTTATAACTACTTGATGATGGCACAAAATACTAAGAATGGGCTTCTTGAATATATTTCTAATCCCTATTTAATATCTAATGATGAAGGTACTGGTATTGAAAATAAATACGAAGAGTTGAAATATAATATTTCAAGATTAGATGCTGATATGAAAGAAGCTATTAGTCTTGCTCCATATAAAACAGTAGTAGTAGATTCTAACCTATTTAAATATTTAGAAAAATATAGTTTAAATGTTATATCACTTGAAGAAGATGATAAATTAAATGAAAATACTATTAGTGAAGTTAAAAAATTAATTAGAAATGGTCAAATTAAATATATATATTCTGCTAGTGAAACCACTAACGATACTTGTAAAAATTTGATTGATAATTATGGTGTTGAACTTGTTACTATTAATACTATGGAGTCTATTGATGGTAATGTTAGTAACTCAAATGAGAACTATGTAACGATAATGAATAATAATTTAGAATTATTTAATAAAGAATTATACAAATAATTAAAAAGTACTAGACAAAATAAAAAAAATGTAATATAATTATATTACATTTGACGGCGAGATAGCTCAGTTGGCTAGAGCATTCGGTTCATACCCGAAGGGTCGAGGGTTCGAATCCCCCTCTCGCTACCAAAAGGAAATCTGCTCGAACTTTTCGAGTTTTAGATAAATAACTAATTCAGAAATGGATTAGTTTTTTTGTGTTTACAAAAGCTATCCGAAGGAAAGGATGGTATTATGGTAAATATTATTAAAGAAGAATTACCTATTGAAGAATCGTTAAAAAAGAAGTTAGAACTAATATGTGAGTTTTCTAAGGTAGCACCTACTATTATAAATGGTAATATTAGAAAAATAGATAAAACTAACTTAACTTATATTGAACCCAATAGAATTATTATTAAAGATAAAACATTTCTAATATTTAATTTTTCTAACGAAATATTCATTGAGAATTTATCTAATAAGATAAAATTATCTGAATTAGAAGATTATTTAAAAACTATCTAAATACTATTATCAAAATATAAAATTTATAAATGTTAAATAATAATTTTAGTTCAATTATTCTATTGTGAAATGCAAAATTTGACACCTGAAACATTTTATGCTAGAATAGTAAGCAATTCAAAGGAGAATTTTATATGACTGAAAAAGACTATTTATTATTATTAAAAAAACAAATACAGCCAAAAAGAGTTGTTTGTGGTTTTAATGAAGATGCTTATGGTAGAGCTGTTGTAACAACTGGTGTTCCAAAAGAGTACAAAGAAGGACATATAACATATGAAGACCAAAAAACAGTGAGTTACGAAAGCTACATGAATGAGCAATTTCAACAAAGTGCAAAAAGAAGAAGATAATTTTATGAGGTGTCTAAAAGTATAAATGCAAGTTTAACTTTTGACGCCTCTTTTTTTGAGAATAGGCTTAACTTTTTAAAGTTAAAGTGCCAAACAATTGAAAAGGAGTTGAAGATTTATGAAAGATGAAGAAAGAATATGTGGTTTATATTTGAGAGTATCAACCGAAGACCAAGCCAAAGAAGGATTTAGTTTACCAGAGCAAAAAGAACGATTAGAAGCACTTTGTAAGTTCAAAGGATATAAGATATATGATTATTATACTGATGCAGGAATAAGTGCTAAAACTGGTAATTATAGACCTGAATTTGATAGATTAATCGAAGATGCTAAAAACAAGAAAATAAATACAATTATTGCTTTAAAACTAGATAGACTATCAAGAAGTATTTATGATTGGGAAAACTTGCTTAAAACTTCTGAAAAGTATGGATTTGATTTAGTTTGTGCTAATGATGATATAAACACTACTAATGCAAATGGTAAAATGGTTACAAGAATTATGATGAGTGTATCTCAAAATGAAATTGAAAGAACGAGCGAAAGAACTAAAGTTGGAATGGCTGGTGCAATAAAAAAAGGACACATTCCTGCAGTTTGTCCTATAGGTTATAAAAGAGTTGATAAAAAATTAGTACCAGATCCATTAACTAAAGATATAGTTATAAGAATATTTAATTTATATTTTGAAGGTAACTCATATAGTACTATTGCAAATATTTTCAATAAAGAAAAAGTATTAGATAAAACTGATTGGAGAGATGTAAGAATTTTAAAAATTCTATCTAATGAAATTTATAAGGGAGATTATGTATCTGGTAAAGCTTTAAATAAACCTGTTTATTATGAAAATGTAGTTGAACCTATCGTATCAAAAGAACTATGGGAAAATTGCCAAGCGCAAAAGAAGAAAAATCAAAAGAACTATATGAGAACACAAACTTATATCTTCTTACAAAAATTAAGATGTCCTAAATGTGGAAGAATACTTGCTGGTGGTGCTACACATAAAATTAAAGCAGACAAATGGTATTTCTATTATAGATGCGAAGATTGTAAAAATAACATAAAAGAAGAAACAATTGAAAAATCAGTTAAAAAACTTTTATCAAATATATTGGAATACGATAATGTTGTTAATGAATTCTTTTTACCAGTATTAAAATCTAAAATTAATAATCCTAAAGAACAATTAGAAAAAGAATTAAAATCATTAAATAACAAAAAAGAAAGAATTAGAAAAGCATACATTGATGCATTATTTACATTGAAGAATTCAAAAAATAAAAAAAAGATGAATATTTTACATAAATATGCTATAATATATATGTAGATGGGATACTTGTGAAGGATTAACGATGTGTTGGCAATGCCAGTAAGCATATTTTATATGTGAGCATTCATCTCGCCTGGGGTACCCATCATTTTATATAATAGCAAAAAAGACAATCCGCAATTGTCTTTTCCTTTTGTATATTATTATTTTTTTAAAACTTTACTAACTGGTTGAACATTTAGTTCTTCTTGGTATTCTAAAACTTTCTCTGAATTAATGTTTTCACATTGAGTTTTAACTTTTTTCAAAAGATTTACTAATTCTAATCTTTTAAGTGCAAGTGGTTCAGTTATTTTTTTAAATACAACTGATTTCTTTTCATTTGATATTTCTTCTCCATTTAAAACAATTGTTGGAGCATTAATGTTTATAGAATCAAAAGTATCTATTTGTAGATTAACTTTATCAGTCGCAATTAATGAACTTTTTTTATCAGTATTAATAGTACTTGATTTACATTCTACTTCTTTACCAACAATATTAGAATTAACAACATTTAATTCATTTGTAGCTATAAATGAAACATTAATATTTTTCTTTTGACTACCGATATTAGAGTCTATTACATCAATTCTATTATCTGCACCCAAAGTGATATTTGATTCAGAACTGATTATTCTTATTTTGTCGCTATCCATATTTTTAATTACTAAATCATTAGCGCCAATTGATAAATAAGAGAATGTTGTTATATTTGTATTCTCTAATGTACATTTACCATTAACATGAACGCATAAATCTAATCCAAAATTACAATTTTTAATAATAACTTCACAATTGTTATAACCAAAGATATATACTTTATGTTTCTTTAAATCAATGCCATCAATTATATAACAAATTGGTTTATTTAAATTGAATGCTTTTGCAACCTTTTTATGGTTTTCTCCTATACCAAAGCATGCAACAGTATAATTATAATCTTTCTTTTTTATTTTACTTCTTTTAACATAACAAGTTATTTTTTCATTATCTTCAACAACTTTTCCTAAATGACCTGTAAGATATTTCTTAGCATAAGGTCTTGTTGCATTATAAAGAATTTTCTTAAATAATTTATTCATAAATATAATCCCCCTTTGAATTGTTTATTATTATAGCATAAAAGTTGATTTTTTGCAAATTTCTTTGAGTTTATAGTTAAAAAATGCCAAAATTATTGAATTTTCTTAAATTTATGATATTATATTTATAGAGTTTAGTTATTTATTAACTGATTACTTAGGTTTCGGATATACTATTTATCCGTACCAAGAGATAATTAAACTCAAGCATTATAGCTTGAGTTTTTTAAATAGTTTTTTTATTTTGAATTCTTTCTTGATACTGTTAGGTAACATTTACTGAATACGGGTTAGATTTTTGCACTCAAGAAACTATCATAGAAATAAAGAATGGTATGGAAAAGCATGTTAGTAAATCTGATGTATTTAAAAAAGAGTCTTTAATTACATTAAAAAATAAAAAGAAAGAACTGTTGGTATTCATGTTTCTGATATGGATAACTATATTATACTTAAAAATGACAAATTAATATTTAATTTTGTGTTTTTTTAATTGCCTAATGTATTCTTTTTTCTCGTGACTTCTTGTAAATTTTTTTATTACTATTTGCATATGTAATATTACAATCATCAACATTATTAATTAAATTGTAATATGCTAATTTATTCATAGCGCCATTTATTATATTTTTGTTTATTAAATATTCTAATTCTTTTTCTGAAAATAATCCATAATCAATTAGTTCAGTGCCAGTAATATTTTTTTCATTTGTTTTAATACAATTATTAGCAATTATTATGTATGTCTTTGAATTATCAGTACCTGGAGATGTATAAGCTTCATCTACTAAAAATAAATCATCACTAATATAGCCTGTTTCTTCTTTCAATTCTCTTTTTGCTGCTTCAATTGTATCTTCATTATTTTCTATATATCCAGATGGAAATTCAGCAATTAATTTATCGTTGATTCTATTTTGAATAGTAATTATATATTCCTTATCTTGAGTTATTGCAATTACTATAACAGAATCTTTTCCAGCATTTTTAATAATTTTTTCTTTTGATACTATATTTTCATTTGGCAACCTATATGTTTCTCTTAAAATTTGAAGAAAGTTACCACTATATAATACTTCTTTTTGAATAAATTCACCTTTAACTTTTTTATATAATTCATTAATTCTATCTAATAAAATTTTTTCTTTATATTCAGGACTTCTGATATAATTCAATTTTTCAATTCTATTTTTAGTTTGAACAACACAATCATTTAATTTTTTGTTTTCTGCATTTAATAATTCTTCTTCAAATATTCTTCTAATCTCATGAGAATGAACATATCTTTTAGAATATATTATTATCTTATCTTTTTCAAATTTATCTATATCTTTTTTTGGAATTTCTTTTTTATCATTGCTATATCCATTATTACGTATATTTTCATATATTCCGTAAAGATAGTTATCAGAGTCGCCAAAACATGGCCCATAACATTCTTCTGATGCATCATAATAACCAGAAAAAATATATATTGGTTCTTCTATTAATTTTTGATTATTTTGTATTGTGTCAGAATTGATACTCCAATATTCTCTACATCTCATTAAATTATATAAAGTTAATTTAAATTTTAATGATTCTGCATCTATCCATAATTTTTCTAATACATATTTTTTTTGTTCATCGTATTGAAAGTTTAATGAAGATAAATAATCTTTTGGTAAATCAATTTCAATAATTACATCTTTTAAATTTTCTTTTGTTAAACTATCATCCCTTGGAAATGCGCTCCAAAGTTTTTTTAATATTTCATTCAATTTAATTTCATAACTATTTAACGTTCTATAAATTTCAAGTTTTTCTGTTTCTGATAATATTTTATTACTGCTAATTTGAGCAATACTATCAATATATTCTAATTCCTCTCTTTTTATCTTTTCAAATTCGTTTTTATTTAATTCATAATTCATAATATTATTCCTCCCTTTCAATTATATTTTATCACTTATATATTGATAAGTACAATATATTTATGTTATAATACCGATAAGGAGGGCTTATAATGAATATAGATTTAGAATTATATAAAGTTTTTTATATTGTTGCGAAAAATAAGCATATGACTAAAGCTAGTGAAGAACTACATATTTCACAACCTGCAATATCACAATCAATAAAGAAACTCGAGGATCAATTAGGTGGAACATTATTTCTAAGAAGTAATAAAGGAATGGAATTAACTGAAGAAGGAAAAATGTTTTATGAATATGTTAAAGGTGCTTTAGAACTTATTAATGATGCAGAAAATGAATTTACATCTTTTAAAGATTTGACAAAAGGAGAAATAAAAATTGGTTGTTCAACAACATTAACTAAATTAATTTTAATGAATGCTTTAAAAGAATTTCATAAAGAATATCCAAATATAAATATTAATATAACGAATAATTTAACAAGTAATTTAATAAACGATTTAAAATTGGGTAAATTGGATTTTGTAGTTTTTAATGAAAGTAATATAAAAGAAACTAATTTACATTTAGAAAAAATAAAAGAATTAAAACAGGGTTTTGTCTATAATCCTGAATTTTATAATGATGAGGTTAATAATTTTGAAGAATTAAATAAATTACCTCTAATTCTTCAAAAAGAAGAATCTAACAGTAGAAAGTTATTAGATTATATTGCTCTACAAAATGGTGTTAAACTTATACCTAAAATGGAAGTTGTAAGTCAAGAATTGATTACTGAATTTGTTAATATAGGTTTGGGTATTGGATTTGCTACGATAGATTTAGCAACTAGAAATTATAAAAATCTTAAAGAACTAAAAATTAATAGAAAAGTACCAAATATAAATATATATTTAGCAACTAATAAATCCATTTCTTTAACTTTTGCAAGTAAAATGTTTATAAAATATTTAAAAGCATAAAAATATATGATGTTATTGTTGTAGAGATTAGTTATTTGTTAACTAATTACTTGGGTTTCAGATATGTTATATCCACGTACCAAGAGATAATTAAACTCAAGCATTATAGCTTGAGTTTTTTAAATAGTTTTTTTATTTTTGATTCTTTCTTGATACTTTTAGGTAACTCTACTCCATTTACTGAAGAAATGTAATTACCATTTTGATCTTTAATTAAAAATAGTTCTTCTAAATCTAGTCTTTCTTCTAATACATATTCTTTTGTTATTAACTTATTATATATGTTTTTAGATATTGGTTTTATTATTGGATATGCCAATGGATATATATCATATTGTCCTACTATTACATCATAAATAGTATCATCTTCTATTAAATTGTTTTTATATTCTTTTTTTATTGTCCATACATTAATAGAATATATCATTATATTATCCATGTTTGCCCCTATCTATTATACCAATGTTTCTTTTTGGTCTTTTTTTTATCGTTATGTCTTGATAATAAATAGTTATAATCTTCTCTAAAATCTCTTATATCTATTTCTACTAACGTTTCTTCAAGTACATAAGCTTTTTTATTATTATCAGTTGTATAATTTATATCATTAATTAAATCTAAATAGTTATATTTATCATCACTATATAGTACTAATTTTTCTGTATAAGCATCTTTTTTTATAGTCTTATTATGATGGATATCTCCAATATAATAATTATTTACCATAGTTTAATATTCCTTTAAATAATTTATCTGATATTGTATTTAGATCTATTTCAAAAGATACTTCTAGTTTTAATGTTTTTCTGATATCTTCAATTATATATTTATAATTACTAATAATAATATATATGTTAAATAAAGATATAATAGTATAAATAATGGCTATAATGTTTATAATGGTATAATTAAATATTTCACTAATTAGTAATATACATGAAAGTTTAAAACATGTTTGTAATATTTTTACTATCATTTTTGTAAAAAAGTAATTATAATTATATTTAGCAATTTCTATTTGATTATCTAAATGAGTTTTATTCATACTACCACATCTCCTTTACAGGTTTATATTCTACAATAAATTAACTTTGATGTCAATATAAATATGGTAATAATTATCTATAATACTTTATTTAATATAGTAAATAATAATAATGTAGTCTGTTAAACTATTTAAAGGAGATGTTGTTTTATGTTTTTTAAAATTTTAAAAAACAAGATTCTGCTTCCTTCCCTACTTGCATTATTTATTATACCCAATACTATCCTTGCCTATTCAGATTATATAATTGCTGGTGGTGAAAACATTGGTATTGAACTTAATTCTAAAGGTGTTATTATTGTAGGTACTTATGATGTATCAGGAGTTAATCCTGCTAGTAAAGCTGGATTACAAACTGGTGATAAAATTATTAAAGTTAATAATACTGATATTACTAATATTGAGGATATGCTTAGTTTAATTGAAAAAACTAATAATAAGGAAAATATTAGTATTACTTATATGCGTGGTACTAAAGAAAACACTACTAATTTAAAATTAAGTAAAACAGAGGATAATGTCTATAAAACAGGATTATATGTTAAAGATAGTATAACTGGTGTTGGTACTCTTACTTTTATTGATCCTAATACTAAATTATTTGGGGCTTTAGGACATGAAATTATTGAAAAGAATACTGGTCAAAGATTGGAAATTAAAGATGGTAAAATATATGGTTCTTCAGTAACTGGTATTACTAGAAGTGATATTGGTAAACCAGGAGAAAAAAATGCTAAATATGATAGTAGTAAAGTCTTTGGAACAGTAAGTGAGAATACTTCTAGTGGTATATTTGGTAAATATACTACAGATATTCCAGATAAGAAATTATTTGCTGTTGCTAAAGAAGAGAATGTTAAAACTGGTAAAGCAAGTATTTTTACTGTTATTGATGGTAATACTATTGAAAGTTTTGATATTAATATTTTAAGAATTAATAATAATGGTAATAGTACTAAAAATATTTTATTTGAAATTACTGACGAAAAATTACTTAAAGATACTGGTGGTATAGTACAAGGTATGAGTGGTAGTCCTATTATTCAAGATGATTATATTATTGGGGCAGTAACTCATGTAGTTGTAGATGATCCTAGTAAAGGATATGGTATATTTATTACTAAAATGTTAGAAGAAGCAGAAAATTAAAAAAGAGGATTTGTTCCTCTTTTATTTTTAAGCACACCAATTGTTTTCTTTTTTTAATTTATTTATTATATTATTATGTTCTGTTTCATTTTTTGACATATATAATTTACCTTTACAATCATTTACAAAGTAATAGTAATTATGTTTTTCTGGATTTAATACGGCTTCAATTGACTCTATAGATGGATTTCCAATTGGTCCTACTGGTAAGCCTTTATTATAAGCACATCTAGTATTATACTTGTTAGAGCAGTCATTTAATTCAACAGAAGTAAGTCTATTTGTAGACCAATCATCTATTTTTGCTCCATAATAGGATGTAGCATCGCTACCTAAAGTGGGAAAGTATTTAGAATCTAGCCTATTTAAGAATATACCAGCAACTGACTTACGATCATCTTTATTGGCAACTTCAAGTTCTACTACTGAGGCTAAGGTTATTATTTCATGAATACTAAGTTTGTTATTTGTAATGCTATCTTTATACTTTGATAATTTGTTATCGGTTTCATCTAGCATCTTAGTAATTATATCTTTTATATCTGTATCTTTCATTACATTATAGGTATCAGGAAATAAATAACCTTCCAGTGGATAATAAATATTTTTGTTTTTAATGTCATTAGTTAAGAACCAATATTTGCTAATTAATTCATCAATATAATTATTGTCATTCATAATAGTTATAATGCTATCATAACTATTATTAGTCTTTTTTGAAATTAACTTTGCTATACCTCTAACATTTATTCCTTCTTTAAAGGTTATATTATTTTCGTTAGTTTTACCTTCTTCAAGTAAAGATACTATTTTTTTTACTCCCATATCTTCACTAAAATTATAGGTACCTGCTTTTAGGTTTGTTTTATTAGTTAATCTTGTATAAACTTTAAAGATAGTTATATTTTTTATTAAATTATTTTCTTTTAATGTGTTAGCAATACTATTAATACTACCTGCTTTAATAGTTACTTCTTTTAGGGTATTATCATTTGATACTTTTGCCATATTTATATTATAAAATGTACATACTGCCACTACTAAAAAGAATGATATCACAACTAGCGCAAGGGCTATATTTCTAAACCTCTTCATAATTCCTCCATGTCAAAAAAGACTATTCGTCTTCTTTCTTTTCTTTTTTTGATTCTTCAGTAATTGAAGTTATTATAGTTTCTATTATTTTCCATTCTCTTTCTGTTTCTACTGGTAATAACTCAAGTGGCTCAGCATCTGGTTTAAATACTGATGCGTATACTTTGGTATTTCCTTCTTCATCTTTGGTATTATCTGTATATACCATATAATTCTTTTTGGTTTCATCTGATTCAAAAGTAAATAGTATTTCGAATTCTATTTCTTTTCCTTCTCTATCAATTACTTTAAATGTATTTTCTTTATTCATGTTCATTTTTCTCCTTATTTAAATAGTCTTGTAATATTATTTGAGCGGCGATACTATCTACTTTTTTCTTTCTTTTTTTGCGGGATATATCAGCTTCAATTAAAATTGAATTTGATATTACTGAGGTTAATCGCTCATCAAAAAAGATTACTGGAATATTAGTATTTTCTTCTAGTATTCTTTTATATTTGGTAGTTATTTCTGCTCTTTCTCCTAAAGTATTATTCATATTTTTAGGCAAGCCTAATATTATTTTTTGAATGTCATATTCTTTAATAATATTCTTTATCTCATCTATTGTACTTAAATAATCTTCATCTTTAAAGAAGATAGTTTTAAGTGAGGAAGCTATTGTTAATGTTGTATCAGATATGGCAAGACCTACTGTCTTACTACCTAAGTCTATTCCTAAATATCTCATTTTAAATAATTTTTTAATAGTTCTTCTACTAAAGTAGTTCGATCTATTTTAGCTATTCTGTTTCTTGCTTCTTTATACGATGAAATATAACCTAAATCTCCTGATATGATATAACCTACTATTTGATTTATAGGATTATATCCTCTTTCTGCTAATGCTTCAACACAAGCTTCTAGTGTTTCTCTAACGCATTTATCTGTTACTTTAGACACATCAAATAATGTAGTATTCTCATTCATAATATCACCTTCTATAATATAATTTTATCATATTATTTTTATTTTCACAACATTTTTTAACAATTCTTTTATTCTTACATAAACTATGGTAGGTGAATATCTATGTTTAATAATTTTTTTAACTTCTTTCGTTTGTGTGCAGGTTTTAAATTATTTTTATTTTTAATGGTATTAATGTTAATGATTATTACCTTTTATCAAATGTTAATTACTTTATTTGCTCCTTGTTTTGGTAATGTTTTTATTTTATTACTTGAATACTTAGCTTTAATTTGTTTAGGCTTTTGGTTAATATTTGGATGTTAAAAGACTGCTACTAATTGTGGTCTTTTGATTATATTATTTTATTTTTATGACCTTAGGCATAAAAATACCTCGGAAGACTATAGGCTGAAGAGGAATTAAAAAAGAAAACTAATTAATAGTCTTCTTTATATATTTATTTATCATTTTCTAAATCAAAGATAATATCTCTAAGTTCCATAGCTCTTTCAAAATCTAAGTTAGATGCAGCACTTTTCATCTCTTTAGTAAGACTATCTATTAAATCTAATTTTTCTTTCTTACTTAATTTAGATTCTTTTTCAACTTTCTTTTCTGTCTCATTAGAAATAACTTCAGGTATATCTTTAATAATAGTTTTAGGTATAATACCATGTTCTTTATTATATTTTTCTTGGATATTTCTTCTTCTTTCGGTTTCTGTAATAGCTTCATTCATACTATCAGAAATAATATCAGCATACATAATAACTCTTCCACTGCTATTACGGGCCGCTCTTCCTATTGTCTGAATTAGACTTCTAGTACTTCTTAAGAAGCCTTGTTTATCAGCATCCATAATGGCTATTAGACTTACTTCTGGTATATCTATTCCTTCTCTTAATAGGTTTATTCCTACTACTACATCATATTTACCTAGTCTTAAGTCTCTTATTATTTTTAATCTTTCTAAAGTCTTTACTTCACTATGTAAATAAGCTACTTTAATATCTAGACTCTTTAGATAGTTAGTTAATTCTTCGGCCATTCTAATTGTTAATGTTGTAATTAATGTTCGTTCATTCTTTTCTATCTGTTTATTTATTTCTTCAACTAGGTTATCTATTTGATTTTTGGTTGGTCTTACTTCTATTAATGGATCTAATAATCCAGTTGGTCTAATTATTTGTTCTACTACTTTATTATTTACTCTCTCCATTTCATAGTCTCCAGGGGTAGCACTTACATAGATTACATCATTTAATTTTTTAGTAAATTCTTCAAACTTTAATGGTCTATTATCAAGAGCACTAGGTAATCTAAAACCATAGTCTACTAAGTTCATTTTTCTAGCTCTATCGCCATTATACATAGCTCTTACTTGAGGTAATGTTACATGGGATTCGTCTATTACGAGTAAGAAATCTTTGGGAAAGAAATCTATTAAGGTATTCGGAGACTCACCTTCTTCTTTTAGTGCTATATGTCTTGAATAATTCTCAATACCACGACAAAAGCCTGTTTCTGATAACATCTCCATATCATAATTTACTCTTTCTTCAATTCTTTGTGCTTCAATTAATTTATTATTCTCTTTAAAGTATTTTACTCTTTCTTCTTTTTCTTTATTTATTCTCTCTATACTTATCTTTAATCTTTCTTCATCAGTTACAAAGTGAGAGGCTGCAAATATGGATACAGTCTTTTTATCTTTTAAGATATGACCAGTAATGGTATCTACTTCACTTATTCGATCTATTTCATCTCCAAGCCACTCTATTAGTAAACCATTTGTTCTTTCATAGGCTGGTACTATTTCTAGAGAATCTCCTCTTACTCTAAAAGTTCCTCTTTTTAAATCAATATCATTTCTTTCATATAACATTTCTATTAACTTTTTTAATATTATATCTCTATCTATAGTATCTCCAACAGTAAGAGTTAACATCTTCTTTTTATATTCTTCTATTTCTCCTATTCCATAGATACATGATACTGAGGCTACTACTATGACATCACTTCTTGATATTAAGGCTGAAGTAGCACTGTGTCTTAATTCATCTATTTCATCATTAATTGATGAATCTTTTTCTATATAGGTATCGGTACTAGGTACATAGGCTTCTGGTTGGTAGTAGTCATAATAAGATACAAAATACTCTACTCTATTCTCAGGAAATAGTTCTTTTAATTCGTTATATAATTGTCCTGCAAGTGTTTTATTATGGGCTAGTACTAAGGTAGGTTTGTTTGTTTTTTCTATTACATTAGCAATAGTAAATGTTTTACCTGTACCTGTTGCTCCTAGTAAGACTTGTTCTTTCTTACCTTCTTTTATTCCTTGTACTAATTCTTTTATAGCTTCTGGTTGATCACCACTTGGTTTATATTTTGATACTAATTTAAACATAATATCCCTCATTTCTTTTTATATAAGTTGTTATTTCTTCACATAGATTATTTTATCATTATTTATAATAAAAAACAAGGGAGATGTTTCTCTCTCTTGTTAGTTAATTATTTCTTATTGTTTAACCATATTAAATCTTTAATAGTTTCAGAATATAGTTTCTTAGTTTCGTCATCTATATCATTTACTTCATTAATCATACCTACTATTTGATTCCATTTTAATTTTTTTAGTTCTCTAAAACTTTTAATATTATTTTTTTCAAATACATTAAAGATAGAGGTTATCATTACTTCTAATTCTTTATCGGTATAATTTTTATTCCACTCTTTAATACGATTATCTATTTTAATACTTAATTTTGATTGTTTACCTTTTTCTAGAAACTGACCAAAACATAACCAAGTATTAATGTCATGAGTCATAATACCTGAGGTATTTGATTTTACTATTTTTTTATTATTAGTACTATATAGAAGCATACCAATAATACTATCTTCAGGTATATATATTTGTAGCTTAGGTAATATCTTTTTGAAGTTATTATTTAAGTCTTTTTCTCTAAAACCGGGACCATCTAAATTATATATAGTTTTTATTCTTTTAAAGATATCATTATTACAATACATTGAAGATGTCATAGCAAGATTGCCTCCTTTAGAGTGACCCCCAATATATATTTCTTTATCTTCACTTGTTATTACTTCATTTAAATAATTAATAGCGTACTTTTGAGATATAATTGGAAAATGATAACCTAAAGTAAAGTCTTCTTTCCACCCTATGATTGTGCCATTAGTTCCTTTATAGGAAATAAATACTTTATTATCAAAATGTATTTTAACTGCTCCGAATTGTTTTTCGTTATCGACATATTCTTTATAGTTACTTAGATATATATCTTTATATCTAGTACTTGTATAAATATCTTTTAGATTGGCAATATTACCTTTCATAAAAGTACTTAAGTAAACATTCTTAGTCTTTTGATAAATATTAAAAGCTTCTTTTAGGGTTATTTTATTATTATCTTCAGGTACAATATTATGCCAATCTATATAGGATAATTCAGTAAATAATAATACATCATTTATATTTAATTTACATTCATTAAAAGTTAAACTTTTATAATATTTTAAATATTCTTTAATTGTAGCCATAATTACTCCTTATCTATTAATTTTTCTATATCAACATAATAGTCTTTCATATTATCTTTATTTACATATACATTAAAAGTATATATATCATTATCCCCTATATATAATGTTGGATCATACCATAATCTTTCACTTTTAAATCTATATGTATTTTTGCTTATTGGATCATCATATTCACATATTATATTACTTGGATTTCTTCCTAATACTCTTAAATTAAAGTTAGTATTAGTCTCAATATAAGTAGCTTCTATTACGGTACCAGTTTTTATTAATCTTTCTTTCTTCTTTTTATTACTTATTATTTTAAATATATTTATACCTCCAATTAATAAGAAAATAAGGCCTACAAAAGGAAGTAATAAAATTAATAATTCTAATTTCTTATTTCCTATGATATTAGGATCATTCTTCATATAATATATGTCTATCTTTTTACCTTCATAAAAGGTACTTGAGTAACCACTCATTACTGAGGTATATCTTTTACCATCAACATTATAAGTAACATATACATCAGGAGTATCACTAGAAGTGCTTACTATAGAGGTTATTGTACCTATAGTATCCACTTTATTACTATTATCTAACGTTTTAATAGCTGCATATAAACCAATTGAAGTAATAGTAATACCAATGATTAAAAATACTGTATATAATCTATTAATTTTTTTATTTATCATAATTTACCTCTTTATCTACTACTGTATTCTCATCTTTTACTATACTATTACTATTTATTATACCTCTTACTCTAGTTAAAGGATAAATATTAGTATTCTTACCAATAATAGTACCTGGATATAATACACTATTACATCCTACTTCAGTAGAGTCTCCTATTACAGAGCCCATCTTACGCATACCAGTAGGTAATTTTTTACCTTTATATTTGATATCTATATTTGTACCATCATTCTTTAAATTACTAAGTATTACTCCTGCTCCTAAATGAACATGATATCCTAAGATAGAATCTCCTACATAGTTATAATGTGGTAACTGACAGTTATCAAATATAATAGAATTCTTTATCTCAGTACTATTTCCTATTACACAATTCTTTCCTATAATAGCATTTCCTCTTATATATGCTCCTGGTCTTATTATAGTGTTATCATCTATTATACATGGTGCTATAATTGTAGATAACTTATCTATTTCTACATTACTTCCTACCCAGATATGGTCTTCTATTTCGGTATAATTATCTTTATCAAGATTATTACCTAAAGTAATAATATAATCTTTTATATAGGGTAATACCTCCCAAGGATAATTTATTTCTTTAAATAAATCTTTGCTTATTGTTTTATTAATATCTAAAATACCTTTTAAATTCATATCTCATCCCTTCTATCATATTAAGTATATCATTTTTTTAAATGTAAAACAATATTTACTTAGTATGTAGTAATAACTAATATATAATAGATATGGTTGATATCTTAACTAAAGACTTAATTAAGGCTTTAGTTAACCTCTAAAGACCTAGACTTTAGAGGATATAATAAAAGAGATATCTACATTGAGATATCATCTTTACATCTACTGATAAAAGTTTTAAATATATTATTATATTGAGGTAATACTTCAGGATGAAATTGTACTCCTAGTACAAAACGATCATTACCATTATATTCAATAGCTTCGATTAAATTATCTTCTGAACGGGCTACTACTTTAAAGCTACTTCCTACTTCAGTTATGGTATTATGATGAAGACTATTTACTATTATTTCTTTACGATCTAATATTTTATATAGAAGACTATCTTCATTAACATAATCTTTATGAGCTAAAGTAGTTAAGTTCTTTCTTATTACTTCAATAGGCCAATGATCTACTCCGGTATCTATTGGTTTTATTATTCTTTTTCTTTCTTTATTTTCTATATTAACTGAATACATGGCTAGTGTTTGCATACCCATACATATCCCTAATATAGGTTTCTTTCTTTGATAGAAGTAATCTATTACTTTGAAATTTACTTCTTTGATATAGCTTCCTCCGGGTAATAATAAACCATCACACATATCTAGTGTTTCTTCTATTAATTTGTCATCTACTAATGGTATTAGGAGTGGCACGGCATCATTTTCTACTATTTTCTTGATATAATTATTACTATATTTATATACATCATAAAAGGCATCATTGGTCTTCATATATTCACTAGTACCAAGTATACCAATAATTATTTTCTTCATATTCTCACCTAATTAATTATATTAATTAACATGGTTATTATTTCTTCTATAACGATATTTTTATTTTCTTCTCTAGTTATTTTATCTACTTTTATTTCTTTATGATAATATTTATTATTATCTTTGTTATAGATACTTATAAATACCAAATTATCTTCTCCATAAGGATTATTTATATCTGGCCTACTAAGTTTTCCAGTTATTCCTACTCCATAATTGGAATTGGTATAATTACTAATTACCTTGCTCATTTCATCTGCTGTTTCCATTGAATATACGGTATATTTATCGATTGTTTTACTATCTACCCCTAGTTTTATTTTATATTCATTAGAATATGTTACAGCACTAAATTTAAGTACTTCACTTGCTCCTGGTATATTAGTAATAGCATTTACTAGAGCTCCTCCGGTACATGATTCCATAGTACTAATGGTTTTATTATTTTTTATAAGTAATTCTACTACTTTATTCATTATTTCCTCTTTTGAAATATAAGCTTCTTTCCATCTCATACGCTAATGTTGTATGATTACCATGTCCTGGACATATTATCATATCTTTAGGATATTTCTTTATTTTTTCGATACTACGCATCATTTCTTTATAGTCACCATCATCTAAATCACATCTACCAATACCTAAATAGAAGACAAAGTCACCATCAAATAAAATATTATCTTCTTTGAAATAATAACTTACTGAATCTTTAGTATGACCAGGAGTATATATTACTTCAAAATTAAATGGTCCTATAGTATGCTCTCCTTCTTCTAAATTATCATATTTGTATACTAGATTTGGGTCAAATTCTTCTAAAGCTCCAACATGATCAAAATGATTATGGGTTATTAAGACTCCTGCTACTTTTTTATGGCCTATTACTTTCTTTATTCTTTCGTATTCATCACCTGGATCTACTACTATGACTTGTTTATCTTTTTCTAAGACATAACAATTTTCTTCTAATAATCCTACTACTACTTTTGTTATTTTCACTTTTTCCTCCTACTTTATACCTGCTCTTTTACTTAATGCATCTTTAGCGGCTTCTTGTTCTGATGCTTTCTTACTACCAGCAGTTCCTTTTCCCATAATGATTCCATCTACTTTAACTATGGAAGTAAATTTTTTATTATGAGCAGGGCCTTCTTCATCTACTACTTCATAGATAATTGATTTTTTTACTGTTTGTGCTAATTCTTGTAATGTACTTTTATAATCATGTAAGAAATCTACTTCTTTTTCAATATATTTTAAAATTATATTTAATACAAAACTTCTAGTAAATTCAAACCCTTGATCTAGATAAAGAGCCGCTACAAAGGCTTCAAAGACATCGGCTAAAATGGTTTGATTTATTTCTTCACCTATTCCTACTCTTATATCTAAGTCTAATCCTATTTCTTTGGCATATGTAGCACATGCTTCTTCACATACATAAGAAGCTCTCATTCTAGTCATTGTTCCTTCTTCTAAATGTCTTTCTTTATATAAATATTCACTTATGATTATTTCTAATACGGCATCACCTAGAAACTCTAATCTTTCATAATCTGGATAATTAGGATTCTCATTAGTAAATGATGAATGAGTTACTGCTTCCATATATAGGTTCATATTCGTGGGATTTATATCTAATTTATTAAATACTTTCATATATACCTCCTAATTCTTACTAGCATCAAAATAATTTATTTTGATTCCTTTACTAGTAAACTTATCTTCATATTCTGTAGTAATGATATTATCTTTATAACTATGTAAATCATTACTTATATCATTTATATTATATCCATATTCTTTTAATGATTCTACTGAATAATTGAATAAATCTATATTGTCAGTCTTCATTATAATATGTTTCTTATCTTTAAATATACTATCATATCTAGCTAGAAATCTAGGACTAGTAAGTCTTCTCTTAGTATGTCTTTCTTTTGGCCATGGATCGGAAAAGTTTAAGTATATTAAATCTATTTCTTTATCAAATACTTCTTCAATTAAACGTGCATCCATACGAATTAAATATAAGTTATTTAATTCTAATTCGTTTGTTTTTTCTACTGCTCTTAAGATAACTGAATCATACATTTCTATTCCTATATAGTTTATATTAGGATTAGCTATGGCATTCTTTATGATAAAATTTCCTTTACCCATACCTATTTCTATATAGATAGGATTATTATTATTAAATAATTTATTCCACTTTCCTCGATAATCTTTTGGATTACTTATAAAGTATTTTCCTTCAAGTATTTTTTCACTTGCTCCTTTAATGTTTTTTAATCTCATAATTTCACCTACTTAGTATTATATCACTATTTTTATGTTTTGCATATAATAAAGTAGAAAGAAAGGAATAAATTATGACAGAAAGAGATATGATGTATGGAGGTTATTATCAAAATTTTCCTGGTAATATGGCTTATGCCAACTACGGCTATCAAATGCCTCCTGGGGCTATGTTAAATAATGGTATGTTACCACAAATAAATATGAATCAAAATAATCCTATATTTGAAATTAATAATAGAATATCTAATCTAGAAAATAGAGTTAAATTATTAGAACAAAAGATAGGTAATTCTTCAAATATATATCAAGATGATAATTCTTTATACATGATATAAAAGAAAGTATACATTATGTATGCTCTCTTTTATTATTCTACCTTAAATGGATTATTTGATGTTCCGGTTCCACTTATTATTGCATCTCCTTTAATAGATATTACAGGAACAGCATAATTGCTAGTAAAGTAACAGATATCAGGATTAACGTAAATGGCGCCATTTAATACGCATGGACTATAAATACCACCGTTAGAAAAGGCCATTGGACTCATTGTCCAACTTCCATTACTAGAATCATTAAGAATTTCATATAAATAATATGCATTGCTTTCACTGGAAGTTGCTCCAGAATACATAACTTCATCAACAGTCACTACGCCTACTTTCTTTGTTAGTTTTCCATTTCCTAATGTAGTACTTTTTGTAAATCTATCATTTTTGTTAACACACTTTAATGTTGGAGTACTACTTAATAATCTGTTTCCTGGCATGTATGTTGTTTCTGCAGTTCCTATTCCTGTTCCTTCATATACACTACGATCGTTACAATATATGGCATCAGCAACATAGTCTTCATATCCAGTATTTACTATATTTTTATCATACCACTGGTCTACAGCATTTTTTATAGGACTATTAGTACTATTTGAATGCGTACTTTCATATGTAGAAGAACCTGCGGTTCCATACATATATCCCACATATGCGTTATCATCCCTAGAAGACGTAAAATCAGAACTATTTACAAGAAGAGTCGGATCTCGTTGTCCTTCGGATGGTGAATCATATATCATTCTTATTGTTCCATCACCATTTATTCTTATTATTCTCCATAATTTACCAGCAAAATTTACATAGTTATTTGTTACATTTCCTCTAAAATAATAACTTGTTCCTAAATCATCTTCAGCAGCATATATGCCATTTGTTCCGTTTTCAGCACTTGTAAGACTAAAGTTAGGAGTTTCTTTTGAATATGATAAGCCTAATCTTTGTAATACTTCTTTTGAGGAAAGCGCTTTTTTTTCGTTTACAAGGGTATATCCTGATGGTACTATTAAATCTCCACCTTTTTCATAGCCTAAGATTGTAGATAATGTTGCAGTAGTGGCAGTACTTCCAGTATTTTGAATGTACAATTTTATAAATTTACTTTTACCATAATCTACTGTTCCAGTTACTGGGTCTTGAGTGTCATGGTAATATTTTACTGTTATGTTAGAACCATTATAACCTACACCATACTTAACTGTTCCTTTATTGGTATTGGTTAGTTTATAATATACTGTTTTGCTACTATTTGCAGGTACATTAACAGTAGTCCCATCGTTTACGGTAACATTATAATAACCACTTGTATCTTTAGTTATGTCTCCACTTAGAGCAAAGGTTTGATATAATCCTAATATAACTATGGCACTTATTATAATAGTTCCTACTATTATTAGATGTTTTTTCTTCATATTTGTTCGGCTCTCTTTCTATTCTTCTGATATTATTTTTATTCCTTCTGGTAAGGTATCAGTACTATTTTCTAATATTGAATATAATGTAACAGTAGTGACATCTATACTGGTATTTTCTATTTTTAATTTGATATATTTCATACTTTCTTTTTCAATATTTCCTTCTAGTGGATCAGAGTCCTTAGAATCGTATGTTATTTTAACATTGTTACCAATATATCCTATTTTATAATTTGTATCTTTTTTACTTTTATTATTTATTTTAAAGAAGATAGTTTTAGTTTGTTTTGAAGGAATAGTAACTGATGAATCACCATTTACATTTATATTATAAATACCATCGGTTTTAATAGTTTTTTCGTTATTATTACTACACAAGATAACTATTAATATAACCACTAATAGGAGACTTATTACTATTATTATTTTCTTTTTCATATGTGTCACCTACTTACTTTCCAATACTTTCATACTAATATTATCATATTTTTAAAATTTTTTCAATAAAAAAAATAGAAAGTCAAACACATTCGACAGTCTATTTAATTTCATTTATTTTCTTCAAAGTTTTAATAAGCTTAATATTAATAGTATCTCTTTCTATTCCTACCCCATTAGGAGTAATTTCTCTTTCAAAACTTTTAATATTTTTAGATATAATCTCTTTAACATCATCTTCAACCATAAAAAGTCCTAAAAGTTTCTCTATTGGCGAAGTATCTTTATCATATTCTAGTCTCTTAATACTAAGTTCCCTAGATACAACTGTACTAATAAGATCATATAAATCAATATCACTAACAACAGCATTATTAAATTCAATTCTTCTTACTCGATATAATAATTTAAAGAAAATAGTACTAGATAATTCATCTTGATTATATTTTTTAACTAAGTCAGAATAATTTTCCATTATAGAAGATAATCTATCATCATATTCATTAAATATATCAATTTCTGCAAAGCCAAATAAATTTTCTAACTCATTCAAAACAAAGACACCACTCATAAGTTCTTCATCATTACAACTATAACCATATATTTTTTTTATTATATCTTTAACATTAACTTCCAATAATCTACTAATCTCATCATATGCCGTAATTTTAGATCTACTAAGAGGCATCATAAAATAATTATAACGTTCCAAATAATAATTCTCACTTTCTTTTTTACGACAATCCCATGTTGGATCAAAAACATATATTCCATCTATATCATATTTAGAATCATTAACATAAACAATACTCCTTTGATGATTAGCAGTTTTAGAAATTAAAGGCATAGCCTTAATATCTAAAGACATCAAAATAGCATTAAATAAATTACTAAATCCCGAACATACTATTGTATTTCCACTTGTTACCTTATCTAAATCCCTATTATTTAGATAATTATCTTCATCTTTGTTATAAATACGATACTTAACAATATCATAAACATACATAATTTTCTCCAAATTAGATAAATTATATTTATTAATATCACTAACAATATTACCAATAAATAAAGATAAATTATGTAAAGTATTTAATTTAATCGGAGTATTGGCCTCCTGATAATCAACTTTAACATTTTTATTAGATACATTAATATCTTTTAATAATTCACTATATTCTTTCAAAGAAATATCATGACATTTAATAGTAACATTTCTAGTTTCATTATTAACTAAAGAAATAACATTAACAAAATTTTCTTTTGAACATTCAATAGAAACTTCATCTATTGCATTTCTTTTTGATGCTAAATAAATTTTTTTATAGTAAGTAGCAGTGCTAATTATAAGTGAATATAAAGGAACCTCTTTACTTTCAATAAGATCTCTTAATTCATTAACACTAATAATATCAAAAACACAATTTCTAATACTATCTTTAAATTCTCTCACAAAACTAAGCGATTTAACAATTTCATTTTCATTAAACATAAATTCAACTAATTGTTCTTTATTCATATTTCTTAATAAATTAATATCTTTAACATAAATTAATAATATGTCTTCAACCAATCTAATTTCATTATTTTTTGCTTCTATTATTTTAACTTCCATAACCTCACCTTATTTTTTGCATAAACTATATAATACTTTTACTTCTTTAATACTTAAATTACGATATTCTCCAGGCATTAAACCTTTTAAATCTAGAAAAGCTATTTTTTCTCTTCTTAATTTAATTACTTTATAGCCTAAACTTTCAAACATTTTTTTTATTTGATGATTCTTTCCTTCATGGATTGTTAATACTACTGTTGATGTTTCTTTCTTTTTATCAACACTCTTTAGTCTAACACTTGCTTTTTTTGTTTTTACTCCATCTATAATGATACCATTTCTTAATTTTTGAATATCGGGTATTTGAACTATTCCTTTTACTTTTGCTATGTAAGTTTTATCTACTTGTGAATCTGGTCTCATTAATAAGTTTGCTAAGTTACCATCATTAGTTAATATTAAGGCTCCGGTTGTATCATAGTCTAATCTTCCTACGGGATATATTCTTGTATTTGTTTCAATTAAATCTATAACTGTATTTCTTCCTTTTTCATCGTTAGTAGTGGTTACTACTCCTTTTGGTTTATTTAATAAATAATATTCATAAGCTTTGCTATTATCTAAAATATTTCCCTCTACTGTTATGATATCTCCAGGTTTAACTGTTGTTCCTAATTTTGTTATTACTTCTCCATTTACTTCTACTAATCCTTTTTGTATTAGTTCTTCGGCTTTTCTTCTTGAACAATAACCTGATGTTGCTATTCTTTTCTGTAATCTTTCCATTTTATATACTTCCCCTTTCAAAGTACATCTATTATACTATAACTTTGATTTTTTTTCATCTATTTTTGTACTTTTTTTATTTTTTTTCATAAAATATATTGAAAAGGGTTATATTTTTTGATATAATTAGTATGTTCTTTGGACGTATAGCCAAGTGGTAAGGCACGGGACTGCAACTCCCTGAGCGTTGGTTCAAATCCGACTACGTCCTCCATTTATGATGTTTTAGAGTTCTATATTATATAGACTCTTTTTTTATTCACTTTCAATCTTAAGTAAACTTAAGTTTTTCAGTGCTTTCTTTAGCCTAAGGCCTAAAAACAAGATATCAACCATATCTATTATATATTAGTTATTACTATATACTTATATTATGATAAAAGAACTAGATGATTCTAGTTCTTTTAACTTGCTAAACTATAAGTCCATAATCCTTTTATTTGAGGAGCTATTACATCATATTCCCATAACTTAGCACTTCTTTCTCTACTATTGGGGTCGTTTACGATTATTTTATCATCTTTAATACCTGTTAATACTATAAAGTGCCCTACTGTTGTAAAGTCTCCTGGTCGCATACTTGCTATTAGGGGATGACCATTATTTAATTCATTATATAAATTTTGTTTGGATAAAACTATCTTTTTACCAATTATTCCAAATGGTTCTATACCAATTGACATTAAATCCCATTTAGTCCCCCACTCTTCGGTATAATAACCTTTTTCATATGAGTATTTAGCTATATCATAAGGAGTTGTATCATTCTTACCTGTTAGGCCCGCTACTACCATAGCAAGAGATGTTGGACCACAACCATTTATTGCTATAACATTATCACCATAAATACCATAACCCCATTTTTTATCATATTGTAATAGTAATGGATATTCTCCTTTGGTTACTTTACCAATATTATCGATATAAATATGACCCTTTTTATCTTCAAAGTCATACATATAACTTATCATATCTTTATTACGAGATAGCATTTCTAATAATTTTTCAGGATATATGTCTTTATTTGCTAATACTTCTTTATAACGGTAATCTGTTTTAGCTATACTTTCTAATATTCCATAAATATCGTTTGGATCTTCTTCTGTTTCATCTATACTAGTATTATTATCTTGAGTATTACTATCTTTAACTATATTATCATTATTTATCTTGGTATCTGTCTTAGTTTCTTCTATTTTATTGTCTTGTATTTTGTTACTATCAATACTATATATTACTCCTACTACTACAAAGCATGGTATTAATACCATTAATACTTTAGTAAATGGTTTTAGTTTTCTTTTTCTTTTTCTCTTATTTGCCATACTACACCTCTTTTACATCCTCTATAATTATACTATGAATACTTTTAAATGTAAATTGAAATAGAGAGAATTTTAAATATTTCTCTCTATTATTTTTTTATTATTTATAAGTCTTTTATTTGTTTTATCCATACTAATTGCTATATTTATATTCTTTAGAGATGCTTTATATTTACCTATGTTATAAAAGGCTATACTTCTAATATCATAGATAGTATTATCCCAACTAAATATTTCATTTATATAGGTCATATCTTTATTTTTAATACTTAATGCTTTATTGGTATAATATATTACTTTATTATTTTTATTTAGTTTATGATATAAAAGGGCTAATTCTACATAAGGATCTCTTAAATAAGGGGCTTCTTTTATTGCTTTTTTATACCACAGTATAGCTTCATCATATCTTTCTAAATAATTATAACATCTACCAATAAAGCGCATAGAAGCTGCTCGTTCATCTTTCCAAGTTGCTGTTTTTAAATTTAGATGTTTTATTAATATATCAATGGCTTCATTGTATTTTTGATGGTACATATATTCTCTACCTAGATAATGCATATTTCTATCATCATTAGGAGATTCTTTAACTGACATTTCTAGTAATGGTAAATAATTACTTCTACTTTTATTTAAATCAGGATAGTGGTTTAATATTATGTCTTTTATTATTATTTTATGTTCTATTATCATTGGTGTTAATACTTCATGGACTGGATGAGTCCATTTATAACCATTACGTTTATGTATTTTATCAGTATAAAAAGTTACTAATGGTCTATTATTATTATCTAATTTCCAATTATATGTATAGTATACTCTTGTTGTATCTTCTTTCCAATTTTGTTCAAGTATTTTTCTCCATCCAGGTAATAATATTTCATCTAAATCTATACATATACATATATCGGTATCTTTATCTACCATGTCTAATGATTTATTTCTTGCTACATCAAAACGCCATGGTGATATTATTTCTTTTTTTATTGTTACTTTTTCTTTATCTTTTAATAGATTAAAAGTATTATCTGTACTACCTGTATCTAATATAAATATTTTATCAGCTTCTTTGACACTATTATACCAAGTATCAATATATTTTTCTTCATTCTTACATATGGCATATATACATATTTTATATTTATTCATTATAAATCAGGCCTTCCTAAATAATCAATAGTTAAAACCACTAATGGATTAGCAAAATATGATTTTGTTTTTATATTAGCTTGTAATGGTGAATCTAAATATATTGGATAATTACCTATATTAGCTAGTTCATATGTAACGGCTGTATCTACTACTGAGATTATACCAGTTGATGTAATTAATCCTGCTTCACCATTATAGATAAATGAACTTATTCCTACATAAATATGATCAGTTCCTGTTTCTCTAAAACCTATGGTCACTATATCTTTAGTAGGATCAAAATCAGTGGTATGTACTTCTGGATAGGCATTTACAATAAATGTTATTTTGTAATAACCCGGAATATTAAATTTTATTAGATTATTAGTGCTATCTAATAGAATGATATTACTTACATCTAATTCTAATCCTTCTAGTGGTATATTATTATTAGGATTTACTTCTATTCCATTGGGATGTGTTTCATCATTAAAAGTTACTAAGTATGCTGATTTTATTGTTTCTTCTTTTCCAGGTCGTCCTTTTGGTATAACAAAATCTAATATATGTGTATTTTCTATTTTGATAGTATCCGCTACTCCATCTTTACCATCTCTTCCACGAGGTCCTGTTGGTCCAATGATTATTGGAATACAATTCTTATTTTTTAAACATTCCATATCTTTATTTATTTTATTATAAGGATTTTTCATATATATTCCTCCCTATAATAATTTATGTTATTATTTGATATATGGAAGTATTATTGTTTAGTTTTTATATAAAGATAAGGCCAATATTGTATTTATTGACCTTACTTTATTTATTATTATTAAATTATTAACTTACTGATAATTGATATGGTTCTGAGCTAGTACCGGCTCCTGACTTTATTTTTGCATTAGCATTTAGATAAAGAACCGGCGCAACACCACGTGAACTATAGGCATAAACATAATAGTTAACAAAACCTGTCGATTCAACACGCCATACTTGTGAGGCAGTATCAGAGCGATGAGTTAATAGCCAACCATAATTTGGAGCTATTATAGATTTCATCCAATTGTTTGATGTACAAGTACTATCATTATAAGTATTAAGTTGTTTATTAAGACACTTTTCTAAGTCTACGGCATAACCATAGTCACTTGGATAAGCTAGTGCTATCTTACCTTGCCATGCTGTTGGTCTACCAGTATATACTGTTGTTCCTCTTTCATATCCATATATTTGATTTGGATATACTGCATTAGTAGTGTATCCTCCTAGATAATATGTTGTGTCAGATATCATTTTTCTTGTGGTATCATTTTTGATTCCTGTACTTGTAAAATTACATGCTGTCGTAGTATTGTTTTGTCCTGAATAACAATTACCACTTTTAGCATTATAGTATAAACTGCCTCCAGTAGTTTCTGAACTATACCCTGGATTTAATAGTTTCATTAATCTAGCACTTGTCCAATCATTTTTACCATAAGCTGATTCCGCACCGGTTGATACATTCTTGTTATCCCATGAATATGACCCAATTTGACTACCTCTTATTAGTTTTACTTTTCCATCAAACACACCTATTATACGCCATTTTTCACATGTCGAAGATGATTGACTTGAATAATTAGAACAATTAAAGTATACATAGTTTTTAGGTGAGGCGCCATAATATCTTATATTATTTCCAATATCTTTCATAAGACTATTTGTAGTAGCGTACTGATAAGTTATGCTGTTGTTTGTTACAGATGTCTTTGATACACCTTCATATAAACTTACTACATGTGTTGCTAAATTAGTTGATTTTATCTTATATGGACTATCTTTAGTACCTTCTCCTGTTGTTATCTTTATATCAGAATTTAGAGAAAGGACTGGTACGACACCACGTGCACTATAAGCATAAACATAATAATTAACAAAGCCTGTCGATTCAACACGCCACATTTGTGAAGCGGTATCAGAACGATGGGTTAATAGCCAGCCATTGTTCGGAGCTATTATGGACTTCATCCAATTGTTTGATGTACAAGTTGCATCATTATAAGCACTTAATTGTTTATTACATTTTGTTAAATCGGCGGCATAACCATAGTCACTTGGATAAGCTAGTGCTATCTTACCTTGCCATGCTGTTGGTCTACCAGTATATACTGTTGTTCCTCTTTCATATCCATATATTTGATTTGGATATACTGCATTAGTAGTGTATCCTCCTAGATAATATGTTGTGTCAGATATCATTTTTCTTGTGGTATCATTTTTGATTCCTGTACTTGTAAAATTACATGCTGTCGTAGTATTGTTTTGTCCTGAATAACAATTACCACTTTTAGCATTATAGTATAAACTGCCTCCAGTAGTTTCTGAACTATATCCTGGATTTAATAGTTTCATTAATCTTGCACTTGTCCAATCATTTTTACCATAAGCTGATTCTGCTCCTGTTGTTGTATCCTTGTTATCCCACGAATATTCTCCTATCTCACTATTTCTAATTAACTTTAGTTTGCCATCAAAAACTCCAATTATTCTCCATAACTCACAAGTAGATGACGTAGGACTATTATAATTTGAACAATTAAAATATACATAATTATCAGGACTTGATCCATAGTATCTTAAATTACCCGCATCTATGCCTGTAGAACTGCTACCTTTTCGGTCATTTATTAATAATTGTGATGGAGATGTATTATAAGTTATACTATTATTAGATACTGTACTTTTTTTGGTAGTACTATATAATTTAGTTATATATGTTGAGGCATTGGTATTTATAGTTCTTTCTCCTAATACTGTTTGAGGTACTAAAGTCATATTACTTGCTAAAACAACACTATTTTTACTTGATGCTATACCTACAGTAACTGTTTTCTTTTCTGAACTATTGTTTCTTAAGACAATATTACTTGTAACACTAGTGTTAGCATTTTTTATAGTCCCTGTTGTTTTAGTACTAGTAGATAATATTCCCATATCTACATCAGTAATATTATTTATATACCAGATGCCATAATTGACATTCGATACAGCACCACTATTTATAATTATTCTTTGGTTTAATGTTTTATATGGTTCTATTTCTACTTCAAATGTTTCCATTACATCATCATTACTAGTTAAATTAGAACTTATGGTAATGGGATTGCTTATTTCAGCACTAGCAGTAAACATAGCATAAGTAGAACCTATGGATAGTCCTATTAACCCTATTGATACTACTCCTAATAAATAAAACGTTTTAATACTTACCTTTTTCATACTCCACCTCACAAAAAAAGACTATGAAAAACTACTAATATTTCTATTAGTTGTTTCATAGTCTTTATCTATATTATTATTTAATTTATTTAGACTAGTTTTGACCCACCTTATTAACTTCTGGTTAATGTTTCCTAATAACATATTTTTCATAGTGGAGGCCTCCTTGAATTATTTGATCTTTTTCGTAAATATTTTTATCTCTTACTTTATGATTTGATTTTACCATAATTTGACACTTATTTCAATAATATTTAATAATTTTATAAATAAATTTTTATGATAGAGACCTTAGGCTCTATCATACCACGGAAAATTTAAGTTTACTTAAAATTGATGGGGATTAACTAAAATATATAGTTACTACTAATAAACTTATTATTATACTTAAAAGATCTGCTAATAAACCAACTACTAAAGAGTATCTTATTTTCTTAATACCAATACTAGCAAAATACATACCAATAATATAAATAGTAGTATCAGTAGATCCTTGCATTACTGAGGATAATATACCTATAAAAGAATCTGCTCCATACTTAGCTATAATACTATCTAATATGATTAAAGAACTAGATCCTGATATTGGTCTTAGAATAGCAAGTGGTAGTACTTCTGTAGGAAAGTTTATTTTATTAAAAATAGGATTTAATAATTTAGTTAATGATGTTATAAAATTGCTATCTACTAATAAAGATATGGCTATTATTAAAGTAAAGATAGTAGGAAATAAATTAATACTTATCTTCATACCTTCTTTTACACCTTCTATAAAGGTATTAAAGATATCTACTTTTTTATATATGCCATATATTATAATTATTAATACTACTATGGGAATAAAATAATTAATCATATCTTTTTCTCCATAAGATATAAAATAATCGATCTAATACTAAAGCTAAGAAAGTAGATATAAAAGTAGTTATTATTGTTAATGGTACTATTGATGTTGGATTTATACTATTATTTAATATTCTTATACTTATAACAGTAGTAGGTATTATGGTTACTGAAGATGTATTTATTACTAGAAATGTTATCATTGATCTAGAAGCAGTAGTTGTATTATTTAGTCTTTGTAATTCTTTCATAGCTTTTAATCCAAAAGGAGTAGCAGCATTACCTAGTCCTAACATATTCATAACTATATTTGAAGATATATAACTAATAGAGGGGTCTCCATCTGGTATTTCGGGAAAGATTACTCTTACTACTTTAGATAATTTTTTAGATATGATATCTAGTAAGCCAGAAGATTCTGCTATTTTCATTGTACCTAGCCATAAGCACATTAATGGTACAATACTTAGAATCATATTTATGGCTTTAGTACCTGAAGATATCATACTAGTAGTTAAATCTATTTTATTTATTATACCAAAGATTACTCCTAGTAAAAGAAAGATAAACCATATATAATTAATCATGAAACCACTTTTTTATTTTACTTAGAATACTTTCTTTAGCTATATTTTTATTTTTGGTTATATATATATCTTCTTCATATATTAATTCTTTACCTAAATAGATTTGATCTACTCCTACTATGGTATTATTTTGATAGTTTTTCTTTTTATCTAATTTTATATGACTTACTAAGGACTTTGTTTCACTTTTTTTTAGTGGAATATAGATATTATTTTTGATATAAAAAAGAGCATCTTTATAGTAATTTTCTCCATATACTTTAAATTTATTTTTATTTAAAACACGATAAGCATAGTAATTATCTTTAGCATAATTATATAGTTCAATATGAGTATTCCAATCATCTGAGTCTCGAATTGTTACTACGATTAATGACATATTATCGATATTAGCAGTAGATACTAAAGTGCGACCAGACTCTTCGGTATAGCCTGTTTTACCTCCGGTTATATAGTCATATTTTAATAATTTATTTTTATTGTGCCATAGATATGTTTTTTTATTAGTAGTTACTTTGTAAGTCTTAGTTTTTACTATTTCTTGATAAATGGGACTATTCATAGCATACTTAGTTAATAAGGCCATATCATAAACTGAAGAATAATTACCACTAGGGGTTGGAAGGCCACTGGGGTTATAAAAGGTAGTTTCTTTCATTCCTAATTCTTTAGCTTTTTTATTCATCATGTTTACAAATTCTTCAGTAGTTCCTCCGATGTATTCAGATATCATCATAGCGGCATCATTACCACTTCTTAACATTAGTCCATATACTAAATCTTTTAATGTTATTTCTTCTCCTACTTCGATATATATCCCTGATCCATAGGCTTCTTTTATAATTGGAGATACTTCTACTACATCATTTAATTTACCACTTTCTATGGCTAAAGTAGCAGTCATTATCTTTGTAATTGAGGCTATTAGTCTCCTAGTACGCATATCTTTTGACATAAGTACTCTTCCTGTTGTAGAATCCATTAATATATAAGAAGAAGCACTACTAGTACTTGCATTTACTTTAGGAATAAATAGTATTAAAATGGTTATTATTACTACTAATTTTTTCATAGTATCACCTAGATAAATATATGTAGATAATAATTATTTTAGTCCTAGTTTATTTTTATTTAGGGTTTTATTTACTTTATATTTATTGTATAATATATGTGGATGTGATGTTATGGATAAATTTATTGTAAAAGAAAAAGATGAATTATATAATTATTTAAGAAATAATTTAAATAAATCTAAGAATAATATTAAATCTTTACTTAAGAATGAATGTATTTATGTTAATAATAATGTTATTACTAAGTATAATTATGTAGTAAATAGTGGTGATATTATTAGTATTGGTAAAGCTATTACTTATAAGGATGTTAATTTAAAGATTATTTATGAAGATAGTGATATTATTGTTATAGATAAACCTACTAAGATATTAACTATATCTAATAGTAAAGAAAAAGAAAAAACTTTATACCGAGAAGTATCTAATTATTTAAAGATGGAAAATAAGAAAGTATTTGTTATTCATAGATTAGATTATGATACTTCAGGTGTTATTATGTTTGCTAAGAATCAAAAGGTACAAAAATTATATCAAGATAATTGGAATAATTTAGCTAAGAAAAGAGAATATACTGCTACTGTGGAAGGCACTACTAATAGTAAAGGACATATTGAATCTTATTTAAAGATGTCTAAAACATTACAAGTATATTCTTCTAAAAATAAAGATGGATTACTAGCTATTACTGATTATGAAAGAATTAAATATAATAATAAATATTCTTTAGTTAAAATACTTATATCTACTGGTAGAAGAAATCAAATTAGATGTCATATGGCAGATATTGGTCATCCTATTCTTGGCGATAATAGATATGCTAAGAAAAAGAATGATCCTTTAGGTAGACTGGCATTACATGCTAATAGATTAGAAATTATTAATCCTATTAGTAATAAGTTAATGATATTTACTAGTGAAATACCTAAAGAATTTTATGACATAGTAAAATAGTGGTTATTTAAACCACTATTTATTTTGACTCTCCTAATTTGCTCCCCACTCATTTTAGAAGAGCCATTATAATAGTTCTTTAAAATATTAGCTTTTTTAATAAGAGCAACTATAACTGTTGCAGCCGCAATTACCTTGATTATAAGTCTGACAACCAAAAGCGGCATTCCTACATGTATTATATGAACTACAATATTTAGTTCTACTCCAATACCCACAATTACATGTTCTTTGTTTATAAGTACATATTACCCTTTGCAAATCTTCTTGCTTGCTTTTCGCCTTACATGCACTCTCACTTAAAGTATATTTAGATGTATAATCTGCTTTCCAATCACTATAAGTATAATTCTTACAGGAACATGGATAAGCCGCCCTTGCATTATATGTCTCACATCCAAATTCTGCTCTTCTACAATAATATGTAGAAGAACAATATCTATCTTTTACATAATAAT
>OLNW01000402.1_pt1 | contig 52329 bp, 50 predicted proteins | sample 1672121 | NCBI WGS metagenome assembly OLNW01 (sample SAMEA3136648, study PRJEB25190) | human gut metagenome
TTGTTTTTTACTATTTTTTGCATAAAAAACTTCTCCCTTCTTTAGTTTATTTTTTACTTTTGTTTTAATTATTCCCATTTGTATATAAAAGTATCCCTTAATCTCTATATACAGGTATTAAATTTTCAAAGTTCTATTTCTACTTTTATGGTGAAATAGTTATATTTTAACTAAATTATATAAATAAAAAAATTTATAATCAACATATTTATTTCCCCAATTAAGTGGAATGTAGCCACAAAGCTTTTAAATAGATTATATACAAAAAAATTCCCCACATAATAATTGTGAGAAATTTTTTATTTACTATTTTTGTTTTTCTTCTTCTTTTTTTATTTCTAATTTCTTTTCAAAATTTGTTGTTAATCCTACTAATGTTAACATATATACTGTAACTATCATAGGTATTGTTAGTCTTCCTACCGGAATTCTTATAATAGCTATAATACTTAGTAATACAGCTTGTGCTACAACTGATGTTGCTATAGTTTTTAATAATGTTTTTAATACTCCTATTTTTCTATATCTTATTGCCACATATACTAATATTATTACTGTTGTTATAACAAATGGTGCTATATATGGTTTTACAATATCTCTACCACGTGTGTGTGGTATTGTTTCTATTTGAGTGCTATCTGCTGATAATTCTGTTTCATATTTTTCGTTTATTTTTTCTATTATACTTTGTTTTTGTTCATCTGTTATGTCTTTAGCTGTTATACTTACAGAGTCCTCATATACTTCTACTTTTCGAACTATAACAGGGCTTTTCCCCATTACCTCATCTGTTATAGCTTTTATATCTGCTATTTCAAAATCCTTTGCTATATATAATTCTATATTTTTTGTTTCTTGGTATCTTAAATCATAATTTAATCCTTTAACTCCTGTTACAATCGCCCCTGCAATTACTATAACAGCAATAATTACAGATAAGATTTTTTGTTTTTTTGTCATTTTCTTCATTTCTTTTACCTCCTATTTACTAGCTCTTATTTTTAATAAGTTATTTGTTATTATAATGTTATACACTGCAATTAACGCTACTCCCCAGAACATTATCATTCCAAAGCTACTAATAGGTTCCCATCCTGCAAAACAGAATGTTATTATTGCTATTATTATTGGGATTATTTTTATAAAGTATTGTTTATATGTTTCTTTTGTTTTGCTATTTACTATGTCTTTGCTTAGTGTTTCTTCTTTTAATTTTGATAATAATTTATTTACAAATAAGTAATTTAAAACTAATATAACTACTATTCCAAATATTCCTTCTAATGATAGAACTACATTTGCATATCTTATTAATAATACAAATATTGAAGCCAGTCCAAGATAAGAAATTGCTCCTAGTAAACCATTTAATTTATATCTTACTACTAATACTATTAATGAAATTAATATAATTCCCATAATAGCATATTCTACTGTTTTTAGTTCATTTTCTGTTATGTCTGATAATATATAGTGGTTTTCATCAACTGTATATTTTACTGGTGTTTTTCCTGTATCTAATACAGTTGCCATGTTATTTGCTTGTTCTACATATGTTTGTAATGTTTTTTGGTCTGTTGAACTACTTCCTATTGATAATTGTAGTCTTCCAGTTTTTATTACTTCATCAAAACTTGTTGACATTATTTCTTCATCATCAATTTTCATTGTTATTTTCTTTTCTGACGAACTTGATGTATCTGTGCTTTCACTTGTGTTTTCTGTATTTTTTTCGTTACTTGTTTTTACATATTTTCCACTAATGTCTTCTAGTTTTTTTGTTCCTTCTTTATTAAATTCTATGTTTAAATATATTGATGTTCCACTTGATGTTGTGCTTGATGAGTTTGATCCATATACTACATTTGCTAATTTTATATCATTATTATCCATTAAAACTTCATTTGTTTCACTGTCTAATATTTCAAATTTTCCTGTTGTTCCTAAGTTTGTTACTATATTGTCTGTGTCACTGTTTTCTGGTATTTCTACTATTATTTCACCTGTTTGTTCATTTAGTCTTGTTACATAATTGTCTATTTTTAATTCTTTTAATCTTTTTTCTATTATTTCTTTTGATTTTTTATAGTTTTCCACATTTAATACATCTGAAGGATTATAATCTGTTTCTTCTTTTGTATATCCTTTTTCGCTTATTTCTTCATCTGTTAAGTTACTTGAGTTTTTCACTTCTTTTCCTTCTGAATCTTTTATAGTTGTTTTTTTAGATGTATCTACTTTTAATGTTATAGTTCTTGCTCCTTTTAAATCCATTGCATATGTGTATGATTTTACTTTGTCTTCCATTCTATTTTGTTTTGTTACATACACTCCTGCAAATGCTACCATACTAATTAATGCAATTGCTAATGTAATTGTTAATATTTTTACCTTTTTCATGATATTTCTCCTCTTTATAATAATTTTGTTTCATTTATTACTAGCTCAAACCATATGTTTAGATATTTTGCTGCATATTTACTCATCATGGTTCTATCCATAAATATTTCAAAATAGTCTAATACTGGGCATAATTTTGTATCTATTGTTAATTTTAACATTACTTTTCTTTGTTTTTCATCTAGTACTAATTGTGCATCTGTTACCGCATAATTTACTCTGTCGTGTATATCAAATGTTGATAGATTTTTGTTTGTTACTCTGTTTCTATGTACATCTGATTTGTCTGCTAAAATTAGAGCTGCTGATATTTCGTTTACTGCTGTTCCTGTTCTTTCATCATGATTTCCTATTGCCATCATTATTTCAGTTCTTTCTTCAACTGGCATTCCCATGTCTTTTAAAATGTTATATGCTATTATTGCTCCACTATGTGCATGGTCTGTTCTGTTTACACAATTTCCTATATCATGTAAATATCCTGCTATTCTAGCTAATTCTACTGTTCTTTCTGGATAACCAAGTTGTTCTAAAATATCTCCTGCTCTTTTTGATACTATAGAAATATGTCTATGGCTGTGTTCTGTATAGCCTAAACCATCAAGTTGCTTTTGAGCGCCTTTTATCAAGGCTTCTACTTCTTCATTTTTCTTTACTTTTTCTAATGTAACCATTTTGTCCCTCCTTGCATTTAGTCTTTTTAAATTTTATATTAAAATAGAAAAAATATCAACTCTTTTTTTAAATTTTTTGACCTATATCTTTGTTCCAATAGTCAATAAGGTATTGTTTCTCTGTATTAGGTATTAAAGATGCTCTATATGCTGATATTGGTTTATCATGTTTATATAAAGATTCTTCTCCATTTTCGCAAACTTTCTGCCAACCTGTTTCTGAATTGTATGTTTGATATATTATTGCATAATATGAATTGTCTTTTATTTTTAACCTTATACCTGAAACTCCATACATATATTTTTGTGCAATTTCTAATGGTATTTTTGTATTATTTACTCCTTTGTTATCTGCTCTATTTACTCCATCTCCTCCTAATATTAAACTTAATTTTTGATTTATATATGCTAATGTTCCATTTGCTAATGAACTATAACTGTTTTCTCCTGGATTATATCCATGTGTATATGTTGTTTCATATGTATCTGAAATCGCTTTACTTCCAGCACCCCAGTATGTATGTACATAGTTTTGCATTTGAATAAAGTCATTTTCAATATCTCCTTGTGTTTGTAACATTGTCATTTCTGTTTTATAAATAGGATTTTCTTTTATCATTTTTTGCCCTACTATTTCATTATTTCCTTGTCCTATTTCCCAGTTTCTTATAGTTCCTGTACCTCCACCTAAAGATCCATATTTAAAAATTATGTTGGTTGCTTTAGTTACATTTACTTCTACTTTTGTTGTGTTTTGAGCACAGTCTATTACTGGAATTGGATATGTTACATTATTTTTAAATTCTTTTGATACTGCTGTATAATTATTAGAAATGTCCCATGCTTTTATAGGTCTTATTTCTTCATTTGCCTGCATATTTGCTATTATTTTACCATTTTCCGAATCTTTTTGTGTAAAAGCTACTACAGGCGGAGTATTGTCTATTTCAATTCCTGTGTCCATAATTGTTTCCTGATTTTCATTATTGCTTATATCTATTATTGTTCCTTTTGGTACTTTTACTTTTATTTTTCCTTCTTCTATTATTCCACTTAATGTTATTTTATATGATATTGATTTTCCTGTATTAAATAATTCTTCTATTTCATATGATTGTGGAATATTTTCTTTTTCTCCTACTAATATTTTTACATTTTCCTTATTAAATTTATTTTCTTTTACATTTCTTTCTCTTACATTTACTATTAATGTTATTACGTGTGTTTTATTTGCATATTTAGGATATCCAGCATTCGAATTAGTTATACTATTCATAATAATAATTGGTGCGACTGTATCTATTTTAATATCTGCTATTTTATTATTATATTCTATTACATATTTTGCTTGTACATTACTATTTATTGCAATTATTGTACACATTATAAATAAAAAAATTACTACTTTTTTCATTTTTTCACCTCTTTTTTTTATTCTCCTATTGTACATATTTCAAATTCATATTTTTTTATGTTTTCTCCATCTTTTGTGTCTTGCTTGTTTTGAGCTTTACTTGTCTCATATTGCCATTCCCATGTAGCTTTTATTTTCTTTCGTTCTCCTTTTTTTATTGTCCCTTCCTGATTTTCTAATATGCTAAATTTTAGATTTTGTGGTTTTTTATTTTTTGCTCTCATGTCTATTTTATATTTTAATGTACTATTAGAAGTTAATATAATGTAAAATTCTCCTTTGGTTCCTGGCGCTACTTTTTCATGTACTAATGTTTTAGAATCTATTGTTTGTAATAAATTTATTTCTTGATATTCGTATTTATTTTGAGATACTTGTACATTATATTCTGCTATTTTTTTATTTAAATTTTCACTATTTGAATTTTGGATTTGACTTTGTTTTTCTCCATTTGACCATAATTTGAAAAATAAAATATCATCTTGTGTTTGTGTTTTTGTTTCTTTTGCAATTTTATATGTAAATATTAAAATGATACTAAATATTAGAATTAAAATAATTATTGTTCTTTTTTGATTCAGTTTTCTTTTTTTCACTTAAGTACCTCCTAATCTTTTTGCTCTGAGTGTACTTTTATTTGTATTTCTTGTATAATTTCACTTGCTGTACTGTTTTGATTTGCTTTTATTTCTAGTCTATAATTATCTTCTTGCATTTTTTCTTTATTTAGTGTAAATTTTTCTGTTTGGTTGTCTATTAAATTTATTTCTTTTTCATTTTTATAGATTTTCATTTCCATATCATTTGTTTTTTCTAGTATTTCTATTTGATATTCCATGTCCACATCTGTTGTTTCTTCATTTTCGTTGTAGTTTTTTACTTTAAAATTGTATATTCCTTTTTGACCTTTATTAGTTATTTCTATAGGCTCTTCATTTTCTACTTTTAGTATTGGCACTGCTATTTTTCCTGTTGTTTCAATTTTTGTTTTGCTCATTTCTTTTCCCATACTAAATCCTGATAAAAAAAATATCATTATTATACTTATTACTATTGCTAGTATTATCTCTCTTTTCTTATTTTTTTCTTTCATAACATCACCTTTTTTATTTTTTATATAGGAGATTTTCTAAAAATCCCCTATATTATTAGAAAAATCTTTTATTTTATTAGATATAAATTGGATAAATATGTTAATAATCTAATCCTTTCTTTAAATTCATTTTCAAATTGTTCTACAATTTTGTTTTTATTTAAGCTTGTGGTTCTACTTGTGTTCCTGTAACACTTACATCAAATGTGTAGTTTTGTATGCTTTGTGCATTTGCTGTATCTACTTGGTCATTTTTTGCAATTTCTGTGCTATCAGCTCCTGTTTCGTAGTCCCATTTCCACTTAATTTCTAATGTTTTTGTTTTATTTTCATCATCTGCATTTATAGTTCCAGATAAGCTATCTTGTAGTTCTTGAATTGAATTATATTCTGCATTTTCATATATGAATTTTAGGTTTTGTGGTTTACTTGTTTCGTTTTTGAATGCTATATTGTAGTTTATTCCAACATCTGAACCTGTTCCATCTACTATTATTTTAAAACTCCCACTTGTTCCTGGGGCTATTTTATTGTTTACTAAAGTTTTATTGTCATATGTAGATGCAAGTTTTATTTGTTGTACGTGTTCTTTTTGTCCATTTACTTTAAAGTCCCATGTTGCAACTTCTGCAATTCCTTCTCCTTTTACTTCTGTTACATATTTTGCATATGCTTGTCCTCCTACAAATGCTAATAAAATAACAGCTAGAATTGCTAGCACTACTAAAATTTTCTTTTTGTGCTTCACTAGGCTTTCACTTCCTTCCATATTTAATTTTGCTTTTTGGATTTTTATTTAGAATTAATAAAAATTGATTAAAATTCCCTTTGATGGGATTATGAGATTCCTTTTAAAAATTATAGAATCAATATGAAAATGTAAATCCATTATAATGACATAAAAAAGAATTGTCAATATTTTTTGATGATATTTCTGTTTTTTTCATCGCAAAATTCGACAATTTTCTTTTTATTTCTCTTTATTATTTTCGATTAACTCCTATAATTCCGCCTATTACACCAAATATTATTCCGGCTAAAATCATTATTAAACTTTGAATGTTAAGAGCAAATTTCCAATTCCAAATACTTGAAATTAAATATAATATTAATATATATATTCCGCCAATTGCTCCTCCATTTAATAATCCGTTTTTTCTTATTTTCATATTTCCTATTGAACTTCCAAGTAATATGCATGTTGCAGTTATTACTATGATGACTGGTGTTATTGTGTTTTCACTTACATTTGTGTATGTTAATACTAGAGAATATATTAAGAGTAATATTATTGTTGTAAGTAGTGCAATTCCTACTCCTTTAAATATGTTTTTTATGTTATTAGTTATTGTTCCTGTTTCCATCTATTTTCTCTCCTTTTTGTTTTCTTGTTTAATGTATATTAAATTTTAGATGGTTGTAGAACTGTTTTTATATTTCTTCTGAAAAGTCTTTTCTTTTTCCTTGTTCTATTTCATTATATAGCTCTATTTTATAGTTCAGTCTTTCTATTGTTCCGTGTTATTTCTTTTTGCTTTTCTATTAATTTTATTCTTTGTTCTTCTAGTAATTCTTTTCTGGCTTTTACTGTGCCAGGTCCTTTTTCTATCATTTCTATGTATTCTATTAGTTTTTCTATTTCTACTCCTGCACTTCTCATGCATTTTATGAATTCGATTCTTTGGCATGTTCTTTCATCATAGTCTCTTATTCCACTTTTGTTTCTTGGTACTTTTGAGATTAGTCCTATTTTTTCATAATATCTTAGTGTGTCTTTTGTTAGTCCATATTTTTCACTTGTTTGTGTTATTGTCATTTTTCTACCTTCTTCCAATACTTTAAATATAGAAATAGCCTATATCCACAGATATAAGCTATTTTTAATATTTTTTGGCTGGGCTGGCTAGATTCGAACTAGCGCATGCCAGAGTCAAAGTCTGGTGCCTTACCGCTTGGCTACAGCCCAATATATATTTACAAATGGGGTGGAAGATGGGACTCGAACCCACGGTCTCCAGTGCCACAAACTGGCGCGTTAACCAACTACGCTACATCCACCATTGTTCACGTGCACTTTCTTTAACCTTGAGCACAGTTATTATTATAACCAATCTTCACCCTATTTGTCAACTATTTTTACAAATTTTTTTAATTTTTTGAACTCATTTTTTCAAAAACATGTCCTAATCTGAAGTTGTTAAACTACTTGGATCTAATCCATATTGTTTATACATCCAAGATGTGTAATCAAATGGTGTTAATGTTTCTGGTAATCCATAATCTACTCCATTTGTTTCAACTTTTACAGATGATATTTTTATTGTTTCTACTGGTGTACTTACTTCTGTTTTTCCACTTTCTGAACTATCATTAGCTGCTTTTACTTCAACTTCTTCAATTTTATGTACTACATCCATTCCTTCTATAACTTTTCCGAAAGCTGTATAATATCCATTTAAAGATGTATTTGCTTTAGTCATAATAAAGAATTGAGAACTTCCTGAGTTATAAGATTCTTCTTTTAGTGAAGATGAATATTGTGTATAGTCATTTCTAGCCATTCCTATTACACCTTCATCAAATTTTAGTGTATTGTTTACTCCATTTGAAACAAATTCACCTTTTATTGAGTATTCTTTTTCTTCTCCATCATCTTTTAAGTCAGATAATTCTGCTGAACCGCTTCCTGTTCCTTTTTTATCTCCACCTTGTATCATAAAATCTTTTACAACTCTGTGGAATGTTAATCCATCATAGAATCCACGATTTGCTAGTGTTATAAAGTTTGCAACCGTTTCTGGTGCTTGTTCTGGGTATAATTCTATTTTTATTGTTCCAAAGTTTTCTACTTCCATTGTTGCAACTGGATTTTTTACTTCCATTGTTGCTTTTTTATAATATCCATATCCTAATGTTCCAATTAGTGCTATTAACACTACTAATGCTACTATCCAAATTATATTTTTTACTTTTTTCATTTTACTTATTGTATAGATTTAATTTCTATACTCTCCTTTCTCTTGTTTATATTAAATTATCAAACAGGAATTGTTCTTGCATTCTTTTTAGAGATTGTTTTATTGTTCTTGCTCTTACTTCTCCTATTCCATCAACTTCATCCAAACTTTCTATGTCTGCAGCTAAGATGTGTTGAAATGATTTGAATGAATCTACTAAGTTTTCTACAATGTTACTTGGCATTCTTGGTATTTTGCTAAGTACTCTGTATCCTTTTGTATAGACTCCTACTTCATCATAATTGTCAAAGTTTTCATATCCTAAAAGTTTTGCGATTACATATTCTTTCGATAAGTCTTCATAACTTAATTCTTCTAAGCTTTCTAGTACTTTTTCTGGAGTTCTTCTTTTTCTTCCTGGTACTATATAGTCTTTTATTATTAGTCTTTCTTCTTTTTCTAGTCCTCCAATTAGCTCGTTTAATTGCATTTCTACTAGTCTTCCATCATTTCCAAGTTCATATATTTGCCTTTGAATTTCTTCTACTATTTTCATTACCATTTCTGCTCTTTGTATCGCAACTATTACATTTTCTAGTGTTACTATGTCATTAAATTCATATTCATTTAATATACTTAGTTTGTTATCAAATACTTTCTTGTATTTTTCTAGTGTTTGTATTGCTTGGTTAGCTTTACTTAAAACTGAGTCTGTATCTTCTAGTATGTATCTATCATTTCCTTTAAAGACTGTTATTATGCTTCTTCTTTGTGAAATACTTATTACTAGCTCTCCTGTTTGTTTTGCTGTTCTTTCTGCTGTTCTATGTCTTGTTCCTGTTTCAGATGTCGCTATTTCGTGTGATGGTATTAGCTGTGCATTTGCATATAGTATTTTTTTCAAATCTCCACTTAATACTATTGCTCCATCCATTTTTGCGAGTTCATATAGTTTTGATGATGTGTAGTCTTCGTTTATTGTGAATCCACCATCAACCACTTCTTTTAAGACATCTGTTTTGTCTGTTATTAGTAGTAATGCTCCTGTTCTTGCTCTTAATATGTTTTCTAGTCCATCTCTTATGGGAGTTCCTGGTGCTATTAGTTTTAGTATTTTTGTTATGTTGTCTTCTTTGTCTTTTCTCAAAATTGCCACTTCTCCCTTCCTTTGCTATTTCAAGCCTATTTTTTTCATGGCTTCATTTATATTTCTAACGGTAATTATATCTAATTTATAGCTATCTTTCAAGTCTTTTTTGTTACTTTCTGGAATTATACAACTTTTAAATCCAAGTTTTTCTGCTTCTTTTAGTCTTTTTTCTATTAGGTTAATTCTTCTTACTTCTCCTGTTAGACCTACTTCTCCTATTATTACCATGTCTTTTGGGATTGGTACATTTTTAAAGCTTGATGCTGTTACTAGCATTATTCCTAAATCTATTGATGGCTCATTTATTTTTAGTCCTCCTACAACATTTAGATATACATCTTGTGAACCTAGCATTAGTCCTGCTTTCTTTTCTAATACTGCTATTAAAAGTGCTAATCTATTATAATCTATTCCATTTGCTGTTCTTTTTGGGTATCCAAATACTGTTTGTGATGTTAGTGCTTGTAGTTCAACAAGTATTGGTCTTGTTCCTTCCATGCTTGAAACTATGCATGAACCTGCTGGATTATCATCTCGTTCTGATATTAGTATGTCTGATGGATTTGTTATTTCACACATTCCTTCTTCTCTCATTTCAAACATTCCTATTTCATTTGTTGAACCAAATCTGTTTTTTACACCTCTTAATATTCTATATGAGAAATATCTTTCACCTTCTAGATATAGCACAGTGTCTACCATATGTTCCAAAACTCTTGGCCCTGCTATGTTTCCTTCTTTTGTAACATGTCCTATTATAATTGTTGTTATTCCTCTTGATTTGCATACTCTCATGACTTGTCCGTGTTATTTCTCTTACTTGACTTACACTTCCTGCTGCTGCAGTTATTTCATCTGAATACATTGTTTGGATTGAATCTATTATAACTAGTTTTGGATTAAGGTTTATTATCGCTTGGTTTACAATGTCAATGTCTGTTTCTCCTAAAAATAGTATGTTTTCATTTTTTATTCCAAGTCTATCAGCTCTTGATTTTATTTGTTCTGCTGATTCTTCCCCAGATACATATAGTACTTGACCTTCGCCTTTTACTTTATCACATATTTGTAGTATTAGTGTTGATTTTCCTATTCCTGGCTCTCCTCCTAGTAAGACTAGTGATCCTTTTACTAGTCCTCCACCTAATACTCTATCCAATTCTGCAAATCCTGTTCCGGGTTCTAAATGTTTCTTTTGCTTCATATGAGCTTAGTTTTTGTGGTGTGCTTGCTTGTTTGCTCATCTTTTCTTTTCCTGGTTTTGTTTCTACAATCTTTTGCTCATAAAAGGTGTTCCAACTGTTGCAGGCTGGGCATTTTCCTAACCATTTGGTTGATTCGTTTCCACATTCACTACATACAAATATTGTTTTGCTTTTTGCCATTTTTTATTTCTCCTTTTTTGTTTGTAAACAAAAAAAGTATAGCATATTTTGTTTTAATATTCTATACCTTTTTTATAATTCACTTATTTTTCACATTTGTTAAGTTCACAAATATTTATTTACCGAATTTTACTTCTTGGAATAAAAAGTCATGTACTTTTCCCCAAGTAATTTCTTGGTGTAAAAATTCGTTTATTTCATCTTCAACTTTTTGTTGATATGGTGTTAATTCAACTTTTATTTCTTTATTCCAGTCGATATCTTGTAACCAGAATGCTTTAAATTTATTCCAAAATCCTGTTTTTACAGGTAAATTGTCATTTCTAATTGTTCCAGCATTTTGCATTGGTTCTTCATTATTAAATTCAACTCCACCAAATACTCCTGTTACTTTGTTTTCTTCACCTAAATCTGCCATTTTCATTTCCTCCTTTGTGTTTTTTTACACTTTTACTATATTATTTATACTATACTTTATTTTATTATTCAAGTATTTTTCTCTTTTTTAATATTAAATGTTTATTACGTAATTATTACAGTTTTGTTACACATTTACATTTTTACCAATATATGGTCTTTTTCTACACCTATGCATTTTACCTTAACAATTTTGTTTTCTAGATTTTCATGTTGGTCATTATTTTCTAGTACTCCTAAAATATAGTTTTTAGTATGTCCTCTATATTGTCCATTTTTTTCTTCTTCAAATAATATGTCTACTTCTTTTCCTATATAAGATTTATTATATTGTTTTTCATTTTCATCTGATAATTGTATTAATCTTTGGCTTCTTTCTTCTTTTTTATTCCCATCTATTTGTCCTGCCATTGCTGCTGCTTTTGTTCCTTTTCTTGGCGAATATTTGAATACATGCATTTTATAGAAATTCACTTTTTTAAGAAATTCATATGTTTTTTCAAATTCTTCTTCACTTTCTTGTGGGAATCCAACTATTATGTCTGTTGTTAAAATTACATCATTATAATATTTTCTTAGTCTTTCTACAATTTCAGTAAATTCAGCTGTTGTGTATCTTCTATTCATTCTTTTTAGTGTTTCGTCACATCCACTTTGTAATGATAAATGGAAATGATGACATACTTTTTCTAACTTTACTAGTCTTTTTATAAATTTCTCTGATATTATTAATGGTTCTATTGACCCTAATCTAATTCTTTCAATTCCATCTATTTTATTTATTTCTTCTAATAGGTCTATTAGCTTATAATCTTCTTTAAAGTCTTTCCCATATGATGCAATGTGTATTCCTGTTATTACAACTTCTTTTATTCCCTCTTTAGCAATTTTCTCAATTTCTGTTTTTATGCTTTCAGGCTGTCTGCTTCTGACTCTTCCTCTTGCATATGGAATTATACAATATGTGCAAAATCTATCACAACCATCTTGAATTTTTATTACTGCTCTTGTTTTTTCTGTATATATTACATCTCCAAAATCTACAAATTCTCTTTTATGCATAACATCTTCAACTTCTGCCATTTTTTCATTATTTTTCATATAGTTTTCCACATATTCTACTATTTTCTTTTTCTCATTATTTCCTAAAATTAGGTCTATTTCTTCTATTTTTTCTAAGTCTTCTTCTGCTACTTGTACATAACAACCACATGCTACTATTATTGCATCTTTGTTTTGTTCTCTTACTCTTCTTAGCATTTGTCTTGATTTTCTATCTGACATATTTGTTACTGTGCATGTATTTATTACATATATATCAGCTTTTTCATGATGTTCTACGATTTCATATCCTTTTTCTTGAAATTTTTGCGACATTCCATTTGTTTCATATTGGTTTACTTTGCAACCGCAATGTGATAAAAGCTACTTTCTTTTTATTTTTTTCTTTTAATTCCATATTTTTTCCTTTCAATTATTCTATTTTATGCTTCTATTTTAACACAGAAAATGTCGCTAAGGAATGTTTATTTCCTAATTGCGACATTTTTTCTTTTATAGTGAGTCTAAATTGTCTAATGCTTTTCCTGTTCCTAATGCTACACATGAAACTGTATCTTGTGCTATCATTACATTTATTCCTGTTTTTTCTTGTAATAATTTATCTAATCCATCTAGCAAACATCCTCCACCTGTCATGTAAATTCCTTTGTCACTTATGTCTGCTGCTAGTTCTGGTGGTGTTCTTTCTAATACTGAATGAACTGCATCTACTATCATCATTGCTGGTTCTATAAGTGCTTCCATCATTTCACTTGATTTTACTGTTAATGTTTTTGGTAATCCTGTGCTTAAGTCTCTTCCTCTTACTTCCATTTCTGTATCTTGGATTTTTGGGAATACACAACCTATATTTACTTTTAAGTCTTCTGCTGTTCTTTCTCCTATAATTATGTTGTGTTTTTTCTTTATGTATTTTACTATGTATTCATCAAATTTGTCTCCAGCTACTTTTAGTGATGTACTTACAACTGATCCACCTAATGATATTACTGCTACATCAGTTGTTCCTCCACCTATATCTACTACCATATTTCCACATGGTTTTGATATGTCAATTCCTGCTCCAATTGCTGCTGCTATTGGTTCTTCTATTAGGTAAACTTTTCTTGCTCCTGCTTGTGATGCTGCATCTATTACTGCCTTTTTTTCTACTTCTGTTACCTGTGATGGTATGCATATCATTATTCTTGGTGCAAATATGAATTTTCCACATACTTTATTTATAAAATATTTAAGCATTTTTTCTGTTACAGTATAGTCTGATATTACGCCTTCTCTTAATGGTCTTGTGGCTACTATGTTTCCAGGTGTTCTTCCAAGCATTCTTCTTGCTTCTTGTCCTACAGCTAAGACTTCTCCTGTAGTATTATTTACTGCTACTACTGATGGTTCTCTTAATACTATTCCTTTTCCTTTTACATATGCTATTACTGTTGCTGTTCCTAAATCTATTCCTATATCTTGTCCAAAGCCCATTTTTAACATGCTTAAATCTTCCTTCCTTGTTTGGATTTTCTTTGTTTCTGTTTCGTTACAAATTCATTACGATTATATTACAATTTTTGTTTTTTATCAACCCTTTTCATTGAATTTTTTCATTTTTTATATTATAATATTTATGTCTTATATTGAATGATTATTTAACAATATAATATATAGTTTTTTACTTTTGACTCCCAACTTCATACTGTCTGTAATTTCATAACAGACAGTAATTTGTCGGTCCCCCCGAATTGTCACTGCGTGGAAAATATATATTATATTGCAGAAATATTAAATAAAAAATAAATACTAAAAGGAGAAAATTCATGTACAACTATACATTCACATCAAAAAATGAAAATGATACTAAATCTTTTGCCAAAAATTTTGCCAAAAACATATCAACTACTTTAAAAAGCAAAGCTGTAATTGTTTTAACTGGTGAACTTGGTTCTGGTAAAACAAAATTTACTGAAGGTTTTTTATCTTATTTTGGTTTAGAAAATGAAATATCTAGTCCAACATTCACAATTGTAAATGAATATCATAAAAATGATATAAATATTTTTCATTTTGATGTTTATAGACTAGAAGATTCTTCAGAATTTTATGAAATCGGTGGAGATGAATATTTTGAAAACGGAATATGCCTTATTGAATGGGGAGAATTGATTGAAGATGTATTACCAAAAGATTATATTCATATTACATTTTCAAAAGATGAAAATAACGAAAATCTTAGAAATCTTTTAATTGAAAGTAATTCAAATTTAGATAATATTATAAAATAGGAGCAATAATTATGAAAATTTTAAGTATAGATACTGCAAGCAATGTTTGTGGTGTTTCAATTTTAGATGATAAAAAATCTTTATGTTTTTTAGATACTAACACAGGCAGAACTCATTCTGAAAACTTAATGCCTATGGTGCAAGAAGCTTTTAAAAAAACAAATTTAAAATTAAGTGATATGGACTTACTTGTTTGTGATTTGGGCCCTGGCTCTTTTACTGGTATTCGTATAGGTGTTGCAACTGTTAAAGCTTTTGTTGACAGCTTAAATATTCCATGTAGTGGTATTAGTTCTTTAAAAGCTCTAGCATATAATTTAATAGATGATTCTTGCGAATCAGATGTTGTATGCTCTATTATTGATTGTAAAAATGATAATTGCTATTTTGCTTTATATGAAAAAAGCAATGGAATATTTGAAACTTTAATTGAACCTCAAGCTGAAAGTATTGATTCAGCATTAGCTATTATCAGCAGTTATTATGAAGATTCTCTATCTTCTCCAAAAATAACTTTTGTTGGTGATGGTTCAGTTACATTTAAAAATAAAATTCAAGAACAATTGAGCAACATTAAAAAAATGAATTTTGTAAGTGATGATAAAAATAGTTTGAGTTCATATTCTTTAGGATTGGCTGGATTAGATGATTATAATTTAGGTTTATGTGACAAAGAAATTTTACCACTATATTTAAAAAAGCCTCAAGCTCAAAGACAACTTGAAGAAAAACTTAAAAAAATGTAATTTAAAGGAGTTTGTAAAATGGATTTAATTTTTTCAAATATGAATATGTTTGATTTAGAAGAAATTAAAGATATATTAGTTTCGGATTTTGATGACTTTTGGACATATTCTATTTTAAAAGATGAGTTAAATTGCTCTTCTTCTCATTATATTGTTGCTAAATTAAATAATGAAATTGTTGGTTTTTGTGGAATTAAAATTGTTTTAGATTCTGCTGATATTATGAATATTGTTGTGAAAAAAGATTTTAGAAATTTAGGTATTGGAACAGCTCTTTTAAATGAGATTATTACATTGTGTTTATCTCTTAATTTGTCTTCTATTACTCTTGAAGTACGAAAAGACAATGAATATGCTATTTCTTTATATAAGAATTTTGATTTTGAGACTTTAGGAGTTAGAAAAAAATATTATAATGGTATTGATGGATTTATAATGGAGAAAAAAATAGCAAAGTAAGAACTAAAAACTTACTTTGCTATTTTTTATTCATACCATTCAAGTTCCCAACCATCTAGTATTACTGTATCTCCTTGGCATACGCCCATTTCTTTTAGTTTTGCATCTATTCCCATATTTTTTAATGATTTTTGTAAATAATACATTGATTCATTATCTTCTATATTTACTCTTCCCATTAATCTTTGAATAGCTCTTCCTGTAACAATAAATACACCATCTTCTTCTTTGATTTCCCAATCATCTTTCTTATCTTCAAGTGTATATACTTTTTTGTCTTCAATTTCGAATAGTTCTTCTTTTGGTAGTGTTTTTAATACTTCTGTTACATGGTCAATTAGTTCTTCTACACCTTCTTTTGTTGCTGCTGATATTTTATAAAATTCTAGACCTTCTTTTTTCGCTAATTCTTCTACTTGTTTTAGTAATTCTTCATCTTGCATGATATCTGTTTTATTTGCAACAATTATTTGTTTTCTTGTAGATAGTTTTTCACTATATTTTTTTAGTTCTTCATTTATCGCATAAAAGTCTTCAATTGGATTTCTTCCTTCTATTCCTGATACATCTAAGAAATGTAATAAAAGTCTTGTTCTTTCAACATGTCTTAAAAATTGAATTCCAAGTCCTACACCTTCACTTGCACCTTCTATAATACCTGGTATGTCTGCTATTACAAATCCATCTCCTGTTTTTGTTTTTACAACTCCTAGGTTTGGTACTATTGTTGTAAAATGATAGTTTGCAATTTTAGGTTTTGCATCTGTTACTGCTTTTAAAAATGTTGACTTTCCTACATTTGGGAATCCTAAAAGTCCTACATCTGCTAATAGTTTTAATTCTAGTATAACTTCTTTTTCTTCACCTTTGTCTCCATCTTCAGAAAATCTAGGTGCTTGTCTTGTTGCTGTCGCAAAATGTGAATTTCCACGACCACCGCGACCACCTTTTAAGATTAATTCTGTTTGTCCTGGATTAGATAAATCAGCTACAATTTTTCCTGTTTCTGCATCTTTTACAACTGTTCCAATTGGTACTTTTATATATAAATCTTCACCATATTTTCCATTGCAACGGCTTCCACTTCCATTTTCTCCATTTTTAGCTTTAAATTTTCTATTATATCTAAAGTCTATTAATGTGTTTTTGTCTTTATCTACTTGGAAATAAACATTTCCTCCGTTACCACCGTCACCTCCGGTCTGGCCCTCCTGCTGCTACATATTTTTCTCTTCTAAATGTTGCAGCACCATTTCCGCCATCACCTGATTTTATTGTTATTTTTGTATAATCTGTAAACATTCTATTCTCCTTCAAAATAATCTAATCTCATTGCTTGTTTTATCTTTTTCATGTTTCTCTTTGCTTCTTCTCTGGCTTTGTTTGTTCCTTCTATTAGTATTTTATCTACTTCTTCTGGATGATTTTCATAGTATTCTCTTTTTTCTCTTATTGGTCTTAATTCTTCTATTATGTTTTTAGCAAGTTGTTTTTTGCATGCTACACAACCACGTTTTCCAGCTCTGCATTCTTCACATATTGTTTTTTGTTCTTCTGGTGTGCTAAATAATTTATGATAATATGAAACCATACATATATCAGGATTTCCTGGATCATCTTTTTTTATTCTTCCTGGGTCTGTTACAGCACTCATTACTTTTTTTGTTATTTCTTCTTCTGAATCTGATAAATATATTGCATTTCCTAAGGATTTTCCCATTTTATCATTTCCATCTAAACCTTTAATTCTTTTTCCACTAGATAACACTGCTTTTGGCTCTACTAATACTTCTCCATATATTGAGTTGAATTTTCTTACAATTTCTCTACATTGTTCTATTAATGGTAATTGGTCTTCTCCTACTGGTACAACTTCTCCTCTGAATGCTGTTATATCTGCTGCTTGGCTTACTGGATATCCTAAAAATCCATATGTTACACTTTCTCCAAATACATCTCTTTTTTGTGCTATTTCAGTTTTTACTGTTGGATTTCTTTGTAGTCTTGCTATTGTTACTAAATTAGAGTAAAACACTGTTAATTCAGCAACTTCTGGTATCATTGATTGTATGTATATTGTTGTTTTTTTAGGGTCTATTCCTACAGATAGATAGTCTATTGCTACTTCTCTTACATTTTTTCTTACTTTTTCTGGATTATTAAAATTGTCTGTTAGTGCTTGCACATCAGCTATTAATATATATGGATCATATTCTCCACTTTCTTGTAATTCTACTCTCTTTTTTAATGATCCAAAGTAATGTCCAATGTGTAGTCTTCCTGTTGGTCTATCTCCTGTTAATATTCTTTTTTTGTCCATAATAAGATTACCCCTTTCCTTTTTGTCTCTCTTTTTTCTTTTCGTTTTTTCGTACTTTGCTTATTATACTATATTTTCCTATTTTTTACAAGCAATTTTGATTAAGTTGCTTTTTCTAGTTCCTTACTCTCTCTTTTCTAAAATAGAGTATATTAACAAAAAAAATCGCAAAAGAACAATTCCTTTGCGATTCAATTTTACTTAAGGATAATTATCCCGCCATATGATAGCAAGCATCTTTCTTCAATATTTGCATTTAACTCAAACTTTAAACTTTCAGATAAATTTTTTTCAAATTCTTTTGGTATTTCGAAATCTCTAGGATATTCTCCTCTATTTACTACAACAAAAACACTATTTGTTTCATTTTTTCTTTCAAAAGCAAAAATATCTTTGTCATAATATAAAGTCTTATATTGGCTATTTTTTCCAACATATTTATTTCTAAATTTACCTATTTTTTGATAAAATTCAAGTAATTTTAAATCTTCATTTCCATATGGATAACATTTACGGTTAAACGGGTCTTTAAATCCATGTAATCCAACTTCTGTACCATAAAATATGCATGGATTTCCTACTAAAAAGTATTGCAATATTACAGCTACTTTTAGTCTTTTTACTGCTAGTTTATATTCTCCATCAGTTAGTTTGTCATTGTCAAATTCAAACTTTCTAAATTCTTCGGTTAAGAATTTTTCTCTTCCATGCACTTTTATGTGCCATTGTGATGGATTTTTATCAATTTCCCAAATTCTATCTGGTTCTGGTCTTATATATCTTCCAGATAAAATTGTTAATGCTCTCATCATGTCATGAGTGTCTAACGAATTTAGCATTGTGTCTATTGTATTTTGTGGATAATTTTCTAGGATTGTTTGTATTTGATTATTCAAATTTTTTGAGTTTCCATATACTATAAATCTTAGAATTCCATCTGTAAATAGATAGTTTGTTGGGCTGTCTATTCCTTTCCCTAGCACATTTAATGATGCTAAATTCCAGTATTCTCCTACAATTAGTCTAGCTTCTGATTCATTTGCTCTTCTCTTTATTCCTTCTAGGAAAAATGGCTCTAGAGCTTCTGCTAAATCTAATCTAAATCCATCTACATATGGAGCATACTTTGCAATTATTCCATTTTTCCCATATACATATTGTTGGAATTCATAGTTTCTTTGATTAAATACTGGCATATCTTTAAATTCATTATACCAATATTGGTAATTTCCATTGTTATCTATAAAGAACCAATTTCTGTATTTTGAGTTTGGATTTTTAATTGCATCCTGGAATATTGGATTATCACTGTTACAATGATTAAAAGCAACATCAATAATTATTTTGATTCCATTTGCATTTGCTTTTTCATGCAATTCTTTTAAATCCTCAAAAGTTCCTGCATCTGGATCAATTTCCATATGGTTTGTTGAAGCATATCTTTCATAACGATATAAACTTTCGTTTATTGGTGATAAATATAATATTCCTACTGATAATTTCTTGAAATATTCTATTTTTTCTGTAATTCCTTTAATGTTACCACCAAAGAAATCATTGTTATGAAATTCTCCTTGTGAGTTTCTTGTCCAATCTGGCATTTCTCCCCAATCACGGTAATTTCTGCCTTCAATTTTTCTAGTAACTCCACCTACTACTTTATTAAACCTATCAACAAATATTTGATATACAATTTTGTCTGTTGCCCATTTAGGTACTCCTAAATTTTCTTGTGTTACTAACACTTTCCAATATGGAGATTCTTCTTCCTTTTCTAGCAAAAATGGTGTATTCGTTATCCTATTCATTTTTATTGCAATTTCTTTTCCATTTACTTGCAAAATAAAAAAGAAGTAGTAATTTCCGATATTTTGAAAATTAACTTTTGCCCAATATCGTACTTTTTCTCCTTCTTCTTCTCTATTCATTTGCTTTACTATTGATGGACTTTCTCCTTGCCTATTAAATAGTATTGTGCATACTCCTAAATTTCCTATACTTTTTTGAGCTTCTACTGTAATTTCAAATTCTTTGTTAAGTTCTACTTCTGTTTTTGCCAAAACACTTATAATACTTTTTTTCATCCTGTCTTCCCCCTGTTGCTATAATTTTGTGCTTGCTACTTTGACATTACCTAAAGTATGGTTTTAATTTACTATATCATTTGTTTTTTGTCAAGGATTAGTCATTCATTTCTTTTTTTCCATTATATTCATCAACTAAATATAGTGGTCTATTTTTTGTTTCATTAAAAATTCTTCCTAAGTATTCTCCTATTATTCCAAATAATAATATTTGAATTCCTGAGAAAAATAGTATTAACAATATAATTGCTTGGAATGCTTGAATTGCTTCATGTATTACAAAACTTTTGATTATTACATATACGAAATATGCAAATAATACTATAAATGTTGGTATTGCAATAAATGTTGATAGTCTTAGTGGTGATGTTGTAAATGATGTTATTCCATCTATTGCTAAGTCCATAAGCTTTATGTAGTTCCATTTTGTAGTTCCTGCAACTCTAGGGTCTCTATCATATAAGACTTCTTTTTTGTTATACCCAATCCAGCTAAACATACTTTTTGTGTTTCTTTGTGATTCTCTTAATTTTTTTAGTGCATTTACACATCTTCTATCTAATAATCTGAAATCGCCTGTGTCTCTTTGAATTTCTACTTGAGTTAGGTGTTGTAATACTTTATAGTACATTTTTGATGTGAATTTTTTTAGCCAAGTTTCACCTTTTCTAGAACGCCTTTTAGCATATACATCATCATATCCTTCTTCCCAGTATTTTACTAGTTCTGGTATTAGTTCTGGTGGATCTTGTAAGTCTGCATCCATGAATATTACACAGTCTCCTGTTGCATAGTCTAACCCTGCTATCATGGCTATTTCTTTTCCAAAGTTTCTTGAAAAGTCTACATAGCTTATTCTTTCATCTTTTTGTCTCATTTGTTTTATTATTTCTATTGTTTTGTCTTTGCTTCCATCATTTACAAAAAGTATTTCAAATTCATAATTTTTCATACTTTCCATTAGTTTGTACATTCTTTCGTATAAAATTGGTAGTGATTCTTCTTCATTATATGCTGGTATTATTACTGTAATTTTTTTCATCTTCTACACCCTTTCTACTTTTCTTTTTCTGTTTTAAATGCAAAAAATTTGCTGATAAAGAAATTTAATATAATAACAATAACTGTTATAAAACATTTGCTAATTATTGCTGGAATTGCTGTTTTGAATAGTATTAAACCTCCTACAAATTCTAATACCATTGTAAATGCTCTTCCTAACATAAATTTTAAGAATTCTGCTAGTTTTTCTCCTGCTCCTTCTGCTTTAGAGTGGAACACTAGGTCTTTGTTTGTTATATATGCAAATAATACTGCAAGTAAAATTGCTACAAAGTTTGATATGTTTTCATCTACATGTAATAATGTGTTTAATACATAAAATGAGCCAAGATTTACAACTGTTGTAAATAACCCAAATGCAATATATAGCATTACTTCTTTTGTTAATACTTTTTGTATTATGCTTTTTATTTTTTCCATGCTTTTCTCCCATTTTTTAAAAGTGATAATATAAAAGAATTTATATTACCACTTTTCCTAAATTTCATTTATATAATACACTTTATTATTTTAACCAATCTGGATTTGCTAAATACCAGTCAATTGTTTTTACTATTCCATCTTCAAATTTTGTTTTTGGTTCCCAACCAAGTTCATTTTTTATTTTTGTTGGGTCTATTGCATATCTATAGTCATGGCCTTTTCTGTCTGCTACATGTTCTATTAAATCTTCAGATTTTCCTAGTCTTTCTAGTATTAGTTTTACTATTTGTATATTTCTTCTTTCATTGTGTCCACCAATGTTATATCTTTCACCAGAAACTCCTTTGTGGAATACTAAATCAATTGCTTCACAGTGGTCTTCTACATATAACCAGTCTCTTATGTTTAGTCCTTCACCATATACTGGTAATTTTTCATCATTTAGGGCTAATTTAATCATATGTGGAATTAATTTTTCGTTATGTTGGTATGGTCCATAGTTATTTGAACAGTTTGTTACATTTACATTCATTTTGTATGTTTCTTTATATGCAAGTGCTATTAAATCTGAACTTGCTTTTGATGCTGAATATGGACTACTTGGTTTTATTGGTGATTTTTCTGTAAAGTATCCATCTTCTTTTAGTGAACCATAAACTTCATCTGTTGAAATATGTACAAATTTGTTTTGGCTTCCTTCTCCCCATACTTGTTTTGCTGCTTCTAATAATGTGTGTGTTCCTATTACATTTGTATGTGTAAATACAAATGGATTTTTTATGCTGTTATCAACATGTGATTCAGCTGCGAAATGGATTACTCCATTTATGTCATATTTTTTGAATACATCTAGTACAAAGTCAAAATCACAAATATCTCCTTGTACAAATGTTATTTTATCCATTACTTTTTTTAAGTTATCTAAGTTTCCAGCATATGTTAATTTGTCTAATACTACAACATTATAATCTGGATGTTTGTTTACAAAATATTCTGCAAAATTTGCTCCTATAAATCCTGCTGCTCCTGTTACTAATACATTTTTGCTCATTTTTATACCTCTTTCTTACATATAATTTTTAATATCTCAAGCATTGTTAGATATTATAAGTTACTAAATAAATCTGTTTCTTTTAATTCTTTTAAAGAAGGCCATTTCCCATCTTTTTCAGATGTTAATAAATCTTCTTTTTTTAGGTCTCCCATAGGCCATTCAATTCCGATGTCTGGGTCATCCCATTTTAATCCACCTTCTGCTTCATGGTTATAAACATCATCACATTTATAAGCAAATTCAGCTTCATCTGATAATACTAAAAATCCATGTGCAAAACCTTTTGGTATCATAAACATTTTTTTATTTTCTTCTGTTAACACTACACCTTCCCATTTTCCATATGTTTTGCTACCTGGTCTTAGGTCTACTGCTACATCAAAAACTTCACCTTTTATACATCTTACTAATTTGCTTTGAGTATTTTCTTTTTGGAAATGTAATCCACGTAATACTCCTTTTTTAGATTTTGATTGATTGTCTTGCACAAAGTCATAGTTTAATCCTAATTCTTCAAAATCTTTTTTGCTGTATGTTTCCATGAAATATCCACGGTTATCTCCAAATACTGTTGGTTCTATTACATATACACCTTCAATTGATGTTTCTATTTTTTTGAATTTACCCATTTTAAATTCATTCCTTTCTAACATTTTGCTAAAAGTCTATTTTATTCTTGTCCATATTTGTTTTCTGCTAAGTCTTTTAGATATACACCATATTCTGTTTTCATGTATTTTTTAGATAGTTCTAATAATTCTTCTGATGTTATCCATCCTTGTTTGTATGCTATTTCTTCTGGACAACAAACTTGCATTCCTTGTCTTTTTTCTATTGTTTGTACAAAGCTTGCTGTTTCTATTAAGGCATCATGTGTTCCTGTATCGAACCATGTCATTCCTCTTCCTAATTTTTCTACTGTTAGTTTTCCCATTTTCATGTATTCATCATTTATTGATGTTATTTCTAGTTCTCCTCTTGCAGATGGTTTGATTGTTTTTGCTATTTCTATAACATCATTTGTGTAGAAGTATAATCCTGGAACTGCATAATTTGATTTTGGTTCTTCTGGTTTTTCTTCTATTGAAACAGCTTTTCCTTCGTTATCAATTTCAACAACTCCATATCTTCTTGGGTCTTTTACATAGTATCCGAATATTGTTGATTCATCTTCTCTTTCATTTGCTCTTCTTAATATTTCTGGTAAGTGTGATCCATAGAACATGTTGTCTCCTAATATCATTACAACATTGTCATCACCTATAAATTCTTCTCCTATTATAAATGCTTCTGCTAGTCCATTTGGTTTTTCTTGTACTTTGTATTCAAAGTGCATTCCCCATTGTGAACCATCTCCTAATAGTTCTTTAAATGTTACTACATCTCTTGGTGTTGAGATTACTAATACTTCTCTTACTCCAGCTTCCATTAATACTGATATTGGATAATATATCATTGGTTTGTCATATACTGGCATAATTTGTTTTGATATAGCTATTGTTAATGGATATAGTCTTGTTCCACTTCCTCCTGCTAATATGATTCCTTTTCTGTTTTTCATTATAATTCATCCTTTCTTAACTTATAATATAAAAATCATTTTTTTCTTTACATCCAAATTTAATTTTAATTAAATTCTTCCTTCTTCTTTTAAGTATCTTTTTAAACCATCTTCCCAGTCAGGTACGTTTATTCCTACTGATTTTAATTTTTCTTTTGACATTTGAGAATTTTTTGGTCTTTTTGCTTGTGTTACTCCCATTAATTTTATATATTCTTCTGTTGTTACTGGATTTACTTTACAGATTGTTCCTGTATATTCGAATATTGCTTTTGTAAAGTCATACCATGTTGTGTATCCTTCATTTGTTGAATTGTATATTCCATATGGTATTTTCTTTGTTACAGCTTGGTATATTATTTCTGATAAGTCTTTTGCATATGTTGGGCTTCCATGTTGGTCTGCTACAACATTTAGTTCATCTTTGGTTTCTCCTAGTTTTAACATTGTTTTTACAAAGTTGTTTCCACCTATTCCATATAACCATGCTGTTCTGAAGATATAGTATTTGTCTGTATTTGCTTGTATTTGTTCTTCTCCATGTAGTTTTGTTATTCCATATGCTGTTACTGGATTTTTTGGGTCATCTTCTTTATAGTCTTTTTCTACATCTAAGTCTCCTCCAAATACATAGTCTGTACTTACATGTACTAGTGTTGCATCGTTTGCTTTTGCTGCTTTTGCTAAGTTTCCTGGTCCATCTGCATTTATTTTTTCTACTATTTCTCCTGCTACTTCTGCTTTGTCTACTGCTGTAAATGCTGCACAGTTTATTATGCATTCTGGTTTTTCTTTTTCTACAAATTTCATTACCATTTCTTGGTTTGTTATGTCTAGTTCTGCTACATCTGTTAAGATTAGCTCATTTCCTTGTGCAAATTTTTCTTTTATTTCTTTTGCTAACATTCCATTTGCACCTGTTATTAATATTTTCATTTTAGCACTTCCTTTTTATTTGTTTTTACGCTACTATAATATCATTTAATACAAAAAAGTACAAGGGTTTCTTGTACTTTTTTATAGATTATAGTCAACTGCCTATTCAATAAATGGCAGTCTTTGTTTTTTATATTATTTTTTAACGATATTTAATTTCTTGGTCTTGGACATGCTGATTGTGGCATGTTTTCATATAATGGAACTATAAATTCAAAATGGCTGTCTAAAATTCCACTGCTTTTATATGTTTTATACATTGTATTCCCTTCATCATTTGCTGCTCTTATATTTTGCATATATTGGTGACCAAATAAATCTGCTGTATTTACAACATTGTATTTTTGGAAATATAATGTTGATTGTCCTTTACTTATGTAATTTTTTGTTAAAAACTCTGCTCCACCTTTTATTGAAGCTTCTGGTGTAAACCACCCTTTATCATATGCATATCTAGCTCCTGCTAATATACCTGTTGAAACATTTCCACTTACATTTATATTAAATAAATTGTAAACTGTTTTGTCTAAATATTTATACCCATTCATCACTCCGCTTCCATCTCTTCTTTGTTCTTGCAATATTCTTGAAACTAAATGGAATGGACTTACACTCTGTTCTTTTGCAGCTTCTAATATTGCATTGATTGCTGAATCTGTGTCTAGAAAAGTTCCTTGAACCATCTTCTTTATTTCATTTTTTGTTCCAGATGATGATGATAAATCTTGGAATTGGAAAAACCATGCTTCATCTAAACTATTTCTTGCATCTGCCATATATCTTATTGCACTTTTGGTCGCTCTGTACCAACTTTGGCTTACATCATATTTTTCATCACCTTTTGCCCATTCGTTTAAATATGGAGCTTGTGTTAAACTTCTAGGTGATCCACCTATTATTTTATCTTCTTCATTTATAAAGTCTTCCCATTTTATGTTTGTATAATATACTTTTATATTCCAGTTTGGATGTGCATTTTTTAATTTTTGTAATGCTTCTTTAAATCCTGGATATGCTGTTTCATCTATTGATGTATAGCTTTGTATCTTTTTATTTATTTTTACTGATATTTTTACATCAACTGAATTTCCATATATATCTTCTACTGGTGTTGTATAATTAATACTTTCACTAAATGTTTTTGAATATGATAATTTATCATTACTTAATTTCCATGATGGCTTTGTGTCTCCAAGTGACTCATTTGAGTGCATTATTGCTGTTATTGTTCCATCTTCATTTGTTTTATATTCTACTGTTATTTCTGGTGCTTTATCATCTATTCCTTCTACTTTAATTAAAACTTGTGCTGTTTGTCCAAATACATCTTCAAATGTTGTGTAATATGAGCCATTTGATGATAAATTTTCATTTATATATGTATATTTATCTTCACTTAACTTCCATGATGTTTTTGTATCTTTTAATTGATTATTTGAATATATTTTTCCTACTACTTTGTTTGTTTTTGCATTATATTTAAATTCTGTTTCTATTTTTAAGTTTTCTTTTATTCCTTTTACTTCTATTAATACTTGTGCAGTTTGTCCATATATATCTTCAAATGTTGTATAATATGAGCCATTTGATGATAAATTTTCATTTGTATATGTCAGTTTATCTTCACTTAACTTCCATGACGTCTTTGTGTCTTTTAATTGATTATTTGAGTATATTTTTCCTGTCACTTTATTTGTTTCTGCATTATATATAAATTCTGTTTCTATTTTAAGAGCTGGTATTATTCCTTCTATTTTAACAAGTACTTGAGCTGTTTGTCCATATATGTCTTCAAATGTTGTATAATATGTACCATTTTCTGTAAAGTTTTCTTTTGTATATGTATATTTATCTTCACTTAATTTCCATGATGTCTTTGTATCTTTCAATTTATTGTTTGAATGTACTTTACCTGTTACTGTATTTTTTGCCTTGTTATATGTGAATTCTGCTGTTAATTTTAGTTCTCCCTTAATTTCTTTTACTTCTATTAGAACTTGAGCTGTTTGTCCATATATGTCTTCAAATGTTGTATAATATGAACCATTTGATGTCATCTCTCCACTTGTATATGTTAATTTGTCTTCACTCAATTTCCATGATGTTTTTGTGCTTTTTAATTGGTTGTTTGATTGAACTTTGTATATTACTACATTTCTTTCTTCATCATAATTACTTGTAGCTTCTATTTCTAATTTTTTTATTTCATGTGTTTCAATTATATTTTCATCATCTGCAACAGCAGTCGATACACATGCCGAAAGTATGTTGGCTAACATTAATATTATTACTAAAATTGATAATATTTTTCTAATTTTCATATATCCCCCTACCTTTCATTTTTATACAAAATATAGCCTTTTATTTCTTTTTGCTCTTTCATTATAGTATTTTTTAAATATTTTTTCAAGTCTTTTTGTCCACTTGGAATTATTATCCAGTCAATATTGAATTTTACTATTTTTTTATTAAATTCTTCATAAGAATATGTAGGAACTCCATAAAAATATATATTATATAATTCAGATCTTTCTACTTGTTCTTCGTATGTTATTAAATCATCAAAGTACATTATTCTTGAGTATAATAATTCTATTTTAGGAGTTAGTTGTCTCATTGTGCAACTGTGTAGTGGTTCTCCAGGAGCCATTACCATTATTTTGCTATCTTTTTCTGAATTGTCTAATATATAATTTGTTTGTTCAACTATGTATTGTGGTATCTTTTCCCAATTTTCTGGTTTTTCAAATCCATTTTCTTTACTATATGCAAACTTTCCACATATCATAATTATAATAATTTCACATATAAGAATTAAATTTTTATATCTTTTTTTTGGTACCATTTGTATTATTAAATTCAATGCATATGCAATAGTTAATTCTATTGGTAATAACCATAATACTCTCCAAAATGTAACAGAACTTGTTAAATATTTTGCTATAATATTTATAAATAATGGATTCCATATTGTTATTGCATTTATAATTGGAATTATTATAAAAAATATTCTTTCTTGTTTATTTCCTTTAATGGCTATTATTAAAAATGATAATAAATATAATAGTAAATATTTTTTACTTCCATATAATAATATTAATTCTTTTAAATTCTGTTTTGTAAATTCTATATTTGTTTGTAGTTGAGTTGTTTTCATTAATATTAGCAAAATTAGAACAGATATTATAATTGGTAAAAATGATATAATTAGTTTACCTATCTCTTTCCAATCTTTTTTTATAAAATCTATAATTCCAAATCCTATGTATGCAAATGAAACTATAAATATTGCTGTTGATGATAAAAATATATTTGCTATGTTTGTAATAATTATTAATGGTATTAATTCTTTTTCCTTTTTCTCATTTCTCTGTAATAATAATGCCCATAATGTTGTAAGTCCAAAATTTAAAAACATCCCTTTTCCTTGCCATGCTTTGTATAATAGACAACCTGTTCTAAATTTTGAAGAAAATCCCCCAAATAATAGTATAATTGAAAGTAGTAGTAAAACTAGTTTTGAATTTTTTCTTTTTTTACTAATTACATTTATCAAATAGTAATATGCCATATATTCAAATATGATAAATACAAATGGTAATATAGAATGGAATAATACTACTGGTTTAATTACAAATGCTTTTGCAATTACTGCAACTCCTAATTCATATGCTGAAATTTGTTCAAATGAGCTAAACAATGTATATTCTTTTTCTAACCCTAGGCTTGGATCTTCCATATATAATCTATTACTATCAATACTTTGAGTTGCTAGACTAACATAAAATGAATCATCTGCATTTTCCCTAAATAAATAACTTGAGCTTATTGCTTGAAACCCAACTGTTAAAATTATACATATGTTTAATACTATTTCGATTTTTGGCTGCTTTTTTAAATCATTTATATAATTTTTCCATTTTTCCATTTCTTGCTTAGGTTTTACTGTTACAAAACTTGCAATTACTAATATTGTTATTATGCTTACACTTATTATGTATGGAATTATAAATTTAACATGAAATATTATACTTGGTAATAAAACTATCTGTAATATTGCAAATATTGTTATTATTCCAAATATAAATATTTCTATCATTTTTTCTCTTTTGGTTAATTTGGTTGTTATTAGTCCAATTCTATATATTATTATTAAAAAACTTATTATAAAAATTATTGCTTTTATCATTTATTTCTACCTTTGCTTTTATTTATATTTTACATGCAGCTTTTAATATCTTTTATATCCAATATTCATGTCTACTCTTCCGCCTATTCCACTTACATTTCCGCTACTTGTATATTGCCAAATAGTATATGGATATTTGTAATTTGTTGTAGTTATGTAATCTGCAAGCCATATATCATATTTACTTAGACTTTGTATTTCTAAATCATTTAATAGCCAATTCTTATTACCGTAAATCATAGATTTATATCCTGATTTTTCAATTTCTGCACAAAACGCTTGTACAATTTTTGTTCTTTGTTGTTTTGATATTTTATCTCCGCGTCCATTTCCAGGTGGTGTTCTTTCTGTATCAATAGCTATTGGATATTTCACTGGCACATTATATTTTGAAAGTAAGTTTATTGTGTACCTAGCTTCTTCTCTCGCTTCTTCTTCTGTTACTGCTTGTGTAAAGAAGTATACGCCTATATCTATTCCAGCTTTTGTAGCCTCTTTTATATTATTATCGAAAAACAAATCTGTTACTATTTTTCCAGATTCCCAACCTCTATATCCAGCTCTTATTATGGTAAAATCAATTCCTGTTCTTTTTACACTTTGCCAATCAATTATTTTTTGAAATTCAGAAACATCTATTCCTTTTAATGTGTCTTTGAAGAAATTAACTATAATACTTACATTCACTTCATTTCCTTCTATATCAATAATATTTGTTGTATAACTATTATTACTTGTGAAAGTTTTTTTGTATATATAACCATCTTCACTTAGTTTCCAGGTTGGTTTTGTATTTTTCATTTTTCTGTTTGATATAATATATACTGTTACTTTTTCACTAGAGTCATATAAATATTTTACAGTTATGTTTAGTCCTTTTCCATATTCATATGTAAATGATTTTGTATATATTTTTATCTTTATCCATACTTGATTTCCATATCTGTCTTCTACTGGTGTAGAATATTCTTGGTTTTCTTTAAATGCTTTTGTATATGATTTCTTGTCTTGTGATAAACTCCATGTTGGCTTTGTATCTCCTAGCTCTTCATTTGAGTTTATTGTTACTACAATACTATCATCTTCTTTATTATATTCATATGTTAGGCTGATTTTTGGTGGTTCTTCATCTATTTTTGTTATTTCTATTTTTACTTGTGTCTTATTTCCCCACATATCTTCTACTTCTGTATAATAAGAACCTTTTTTTGCCATTTCCTTGCTAGTATATATTAAACCATCTTCACTTAATGTCCATGATTTTTTTGTATTTTTCAATCTTTCGTTTGAATGCATCACTACTATTTCTGTATTTTTATTTGCATCATATAAATATTCTAACTTTATTTCTGGTTTTTTATCATCTATTAATTGTATGTTTATTAATACATTTATTTTATTTTCATATTTGTCTTCTATCTGTGTATAATAAGAACCATTTGTTGTCATTTTCCCACTTGTATATGTTAAACCATCTTCACTTAGTTTCCATGATTTTTTTGTGTTTTTTAGTATTTCGTTTGAATGCATTATTGCTGTTACTGTGTTATCTTCTTGATTATATTTATATTCCATTTCTATTTTTGGTGGGGTTTCATCTATTAAGTCTATTTCTATTAAAACTTGTTTTTTATTTCCATTTATGTCTTCTATTTCTGTATAATAAGAACCATTTGATATCATTTCTTTGCTAGTATATGTTAATCCATCTTCACTTAATTTCCATGTTTTTTTGGTATGTTTTAGTATTTGGTTTGAGTGCATTATTGCTGTTACTGTATTGTTTTCTTCATTATACTTATATTCCATTTCTATTTTTAGAGTATTTTTTTCTAATACATTTTCTTCTATTTCATTTTCTGATATTTCAGATGTATTATCTTGTGCATTTGCATTTATTGATATTAATACTATCAATAAAAATATTATAATCATTAGTAGTTTTTTTCTGATCTTTTTCATCTTTCCCTCATTTCACTTTTCTAAATCATGTTCAACAAATTTAATATAGATTCAAATATTTCATCTTTATCTATTTCTTCATTATCTGTTATAAATAGTATAATTTTGTTTCCATCTTCAAAATATTCATAAGTTTGTTCTTTATCAATATCTACATATGGATTATCAACTATTTGGCCTGTTACAGGGTCTACCATATAACAAATTCTATTTATAGAAATTATACATGTTTTTGTACTGTTTAAAATCTTTTCTATTTTTTTATCTAATTCTGTTTCATCTTCTTTTTTTGAAATTTCAATTAAACCATCTTCATTTATTTTATAAACATTTTTCAACTGCTTATTATTATTCAAATAGTTTACTATTTTTTCTCTATCTTTTTCATTAATATAGATTCCGGCTTTTTTAGGAAATTTTTCTTCATATATATTATCTATTTCTTCTTTTTTAGGTTCCGAGTTTTTTATCATTCCTGAAAATGCAACTTTAAAATTAATACTTGCTTTTACTGTTAGCATTTTTCTTCCTGATGTATCTTCTATGACTTCATAAATATCATCATCACCTGTTATTTTATATTCTTCTTTAAGATTATCTACATCTCCTTCATTGTCTTTTGTTTCTGTTTCATTATAATTATTTTCAGCTTTTTCATTTTTGTTATCTTGTTTTGTTATAATTATTATACTAGCTATACTTATAATAACTATTATAGCTAGTATTTTCAATGTTTTCTTCATTTCGATTCTCCTAAATGTTTTTTAACATCTTTATTGTTGCATTTATATATTTATCAGATAGTCTATTGTTTTCCGCTTCTTGCCTGTTGCTCATTTTTGGAAGTTCTACCAAAGCCGTTCTGGCTCCTAGATTTTGTCTTGCCCATCCTATTAAATATTGTGTTCCATATTTTCCATATGCTCTTGTTGAACAACTTGAATATTGTTCTTTGTAATAGTTGCATATTTGTTCATTACCAATTAGTTGGTTTTCCCATCCATGTAAATCTACCAATATATTTTGTCCATTTGATGTTTTATGACTAAAAAGAAAATTTTTCAAATATTCCGCTTCATATGCCTGGTCAGGTGCTGTTCCATTATAATTTCTTGAATCTGTATATCTCTTATAATTTGATTCTGTTTGCCATGCTCTATTTATATCTATTCCTTTTCCAATTTTACTATATACTGTTCTTCTTCCTGGCCCTGAATTGCTATTTCCTATTCTTCTTCCATCTGGATTAACTTCTCTTAATATATAAATAGTCCATTTTCTTGCTAGTTCTTCATCTGCATTTTGTGCTAATGTCTGGTGAAACTTGTCTGCTATTTCAACTAAATATGCTCCATCCCTAGCCCATGAATCTTCAAATCCATGTACACAAAATGTTGCAAACATAACATTATTACCGTTTCCCCATTTATAATATGTTAAATCTGTTCCACCTGGTTTATTTTGAACTATAGCTCCACTGTAACCATAAATTCCAGTTTCATCATTTATCTTAAAAAAGTAATCTATGTTTATATGTACTTTTGAGTGTGTACCATTTTCAAAATCTACTGTTGTTTCATAATTAATATTATCATAAAATGACTTTGTATATCTGTATCCATCATCTTTATATTCCCATGTAGGTTTTGTATTTAGCATTTTTTCTTGTGATAAAATTTGTACTAAAACTTTGCAATCTTTGATAAACATATATCCTATGCTTACTCCATTAGGCTGATTCTTGTCCAGCTTCTTTTTAAAGTTAATTTCTACATTAGTTTTGTTCCCCCATTTATCTTGCACTGGGGCAAAGTATTTTTGGTCAGTATCAAATATTTTGGAGTATTCTAATTTATTTTCGCTTAGCTCCCAAGATTTTTTTGTATCTGCCATTTCTTCATTTGAATGAATTATTACTTTTACTGTATCATTTGTATTATACACATATTCCATTGAAATTTTTGGTGGTTTATCATCTACCAATTTTATATCAATAAATACTTTAGATTCATTTTCCCATTTATCTTTAACTATTGTGTAATATGAACCATTTGATGTCATATTTACGTTTGTATATGTTAACTTGTCTTCACTTAACTTCCATGCATTTTTTGTATCTTTTAATTCTTCATTTGAGTGCATTATTGCTGTTACTGTATTATTTTCTTCATTATATTTATATTCCATTTCTATTTTCGGACCTTTGTCATCTACTAACTTTATGTCTATAAATACTTTTGATTTATTTCCCCACTTATCTTCAACAGTTGTGCAATATGAGCCATTTGATGTCATGTTTTCATTTGTATATGTCAATTTATCTTCACTTAATTTCCATGCATTTTTTGTATCTTTTAATTCTTCATTTGAGTGCATTATTGCTATCGCTGTATTGTTTTTCTCATTATATTTATATTCCATTTCTATTTTTGGACCTTTATCATCTATTAATTCTACATTTATTTCTACATTTTTTGTATTTCCATATATATCTTCTATTATAGTTTCATATTTTCCATTTTGTTTCAAATTTTCGTTTATATATATTTTTTTATCTTGGTTTAGTTTCCATGAAACTTTTGTGTCTTTTAATGGGTTATTTGATATTATTTTTCCTGTAACAGTATTGTTTTTTGGGTTGTATGTATATTGTGTTCTTGTTTCTAATATACTTGGATTTTCTTTTAATTCTACATTTTCTGCTGTTGAACATCCTGCCAATCCTAATAACATTGCTATTAATAAAATTATAAATAGTATTTTTCTTTCAACTTTTTTCTTCATAAAACTCCCCCTAATATTTTGCCATTAGTATATCATTTCCCTTATCTTTTTACAATGGTTTTATTTGCAAAACAATCAATTTTTATATAAAAATAGAACTCAAATTATTCTTAAATTTGAGCTCTATTTTATTTTATTTATTGTTTTTTTCATTTTGTAAATATCTTAATAATTGTAATTCATAATTTTCTCTATTTTGTTTTACAACAGTATCTAATATAACTCCACATTGTGCTATTATTAGTGCAATTGTCATAATTCCTGTTGCTAAAATGGCTGATGGAACTTTTGTTATATAACCTGTTTTTGCAAATTCTACAATAACTGGAACTCCAATTATAAGTCCTATTATTGCAATTATTAATGCTGAAATCCAGAAAAATTGTCTTGGTTTAAAGTCTTTAAACATTTTTATTATTGTTTTTAATACTTTAATTCCATCTGAAAATGTATTTATTTTAGATTCACTTCCTTCTGGTCTTTCTCTAAATACTATTGGTATTTCTTTTATTCTAAATCTTTTGTCTAATGCAAATAATGTCATTTCTGTTTCTAATTCAAAATTCGGACTCATTACAGGCATATTTTTTACAAATGTTCTGCTAAATACTCTGTATCCTGTCATTATGTCTTTTAATTTGCAGTTGAATAATAGATTTATTGACCCCCTTACTATATTATTCCCAAATTCATGGAAGTTTCTCTTTATTTCTTGTTGATATGTTCCATTTGATAGTCTGTCTCCAATTGTCATGTCTGCTTCTCCATTTACAACTGGTTCAATTAGCTTATGAACAAATTCTGCTGGATATGTGTCATCACCATCTACCATTACGTAAAGGTCTGCATCTATTTCTCTAAACATTGTTCTTACAACATTTCCTTTTCCTTGTCTGTTTTCATATCTTACTATTGCTCCTGCTTTTTTTGCTAGTTCTACTGTTTTATCTTTTGAATTGTTGTCATATACATATATGTCTGCTTCTGGTAATTCTTTTTTAAAATCTTTTACTACTTTTTCTATTGTAAGTTCTTCATTGTAACATGGTATTAATACTGCTGTTTTCATCTTTATTTTCCCCCTTATATTGTTTTATATTATTTATAATTTTAACACTTATCTTCGTTTTTTGTCATAAATGGCATCATGATTATCAATGGTAGTGAATACACCATCATAAATACATATCTTAAGCTAAATGCAACTGGAGTTGCTACCATAATAGATACCCAACTTATTAAACATGGTAATAATACAAATATGTATTTTGTTTTTTTATTTATTATTAGTAAAACACCTGATAATACTAAAATCCAAAGCACTGTTCCTGCTCCTAGAAAGTCTGGCTTCATAAATAATTTCTCAATTGATTTTCCTGTTAGACTTTTTATACAGTCTTTTCTTTCAATTCCAAAATCATTTTTTATAATATAAGTATCTACAAATCCAAATTTATTTTTTGTTTCAATACTCCAAAATCCATAGGTATCCATTAAATATGCTTTTACATATTCTGCAAAATTCTTTGGCAACATCTGTGCCCAAACTTTTATAAATTCAATTTTATTTTCTGTTAGAAACTCTTTATTAAAATCCGGATCCCATTTTATTGAATCTACCACACATGGTTCATATTTACTTTTCCATTTTTCTATTGGTAATATTTTATTTAAAAATTCTTCTTGTTCTGGTGTTATTTCTCCATCATAAGTTATTGTTCTTGCTATTTGTTGCATAGGTATTGCAAGCGACTCTTCTGTAGGAGATATAATTCCTAATTTTGTATATATTGGTCCTTGTATAATAATTATAGCAATTACCGTAATTGTATTTACAATATTAAATATAAGCAATTTCTTTCTAGACCAAATTAATATTGCTATATACATACCTATTACTATGTAAATTCCATTGTTCCTAAAAAATGCAATTAATATACTTAATATCACAAATTTGAAAATTCCATAAAAATGTTTTAATGGCTCTCCATCTTGATTTATTATATCATATAAAAATAATGTCATCAAAAATATGAAACCGCAAAATAGTGGGTCTTTCCACATAATAATTGCATAAGCTGCAAATATTGTATTTGCAACAAAGAACAAATATGTTAATAATATATATTTCATTTTAATATTATGTTTTTTTAGCCAAACCAAGAAATATCCTATAATTCCTGACATAATTAACATTTGCGCTGTTGAATACAACATTGTTCCTATATTATTATTGTTTAGCATTCTTCCTATTCTCATGAAGATTCCCACAAACATAGAATACAATACTGGATGATGATTGTTGAAAGGTACATCTCCCCATCCTTGCACTATTGATGTCAATGAATCTCCAAGAACTGCTCCAGGTGCATATGTTAGCAAATATAATAAATATGGTATAGCAACAAAAATACTACTTATAATCCAATATTTTATTTGTTTTTTTGTTGTGATTTTTTCTTTATCTATTATTGAAAATTGTGTATTTTTAAACCATATTCCTAAATTTAATGTTATTAGCACACTAATTACAAATACAACTAAAATTTTTGCTATATCTAGCATTTCAAAACTTGAAAATGTATTTTCTAAATAACTTAAACCTACATCTCTATTAAAAGTTATTTTAGATTGTATTGTAAAAACTATTGATATCAAAAGTGCATATATTATTAATGGAATAATTTCTTTTTTGTTTTTTAAATAGTCTTTATCTTTTATTAATTTATCCATTAATAACATTATTATTGAAACTACTATTACTACATATATTGAATTATTTTCTATTCCAAATATTCCTATTCCTAATTTTGTTATTATCACACTAATAATAAATTCCAATATTAAGTTCTTATTTTCTTTAACTATTGTTTTCACCTTTTCCCCCACATTTTATCTTTTTAATATATTTACCTATTTTATCTGTATCTATCATGCAAAACATTCCACATAAAATTGCAAATACACTCATTGCTTGAATCTTGTTTGTAAACCAGCAATGTATTGTGGAATGGCCAGCAAAAACTACATACCATATATATGGAACTGTTGCTATACATATTAGTGATATTATATTTTTGACTTTTGAAAGTTTTTTATGGTATAAAATTATTCCAACTATTAATATTGCACTTATTGCAATTAATGAATTTTTCGCAACTGGTATAAAGAAATATCCAACATTATCTTTTATTGCATCAAATCTATTTACTGGTTTAGCTGCTGTTCCATTTACTCTAAATAATATTTCATTTATTGCTAATGTTATTGCATCTTTATTTAAAATGATTGATGCTACAACCCATTTAGTAAAGAACCATAGTCCATACCCTATTGCCCATAATATTCCTAACTTAATTATGAACAAAATTTGCTCTAATAATTTTTTATCTTTTTTATTTTCAAGTAAAACAGCTAATACTAATGGTATTCCTAGTGTAACTAATGGATATGTTAGCAAATCAAAAAATGTTGCTATTCCACCTATTACAAAAAATAATAATGATACATAATTTTCTTTTTTCATTTTATATAATAACATTACTGCTATCATTGATATAAGTAATACTAAAAAAATACTACTATATTGTATAGATGCTGGTATTAATGTTACAAACATTAATGATATTGTTATAGCAAATGCTATACTATATTTTATTCCTAGTTGCTTTCCTATCATTGAAAATACAATTCCAAGTAAAGCAAATATTATTATCACAAGTATATATCTTATTTCTGAATAATTAAAGAACAATAGTAATGGCCTTACTAAAACTTGTATTCCGTGCCAATATCTTGAATATTCGTGATTATTTATTACGCTATCACTTATAGCATTTTCTAATGATGATACACCTGCTTTAGATGAGTCTTCATAAAAAGAGTTTTCTACTGCATTTTTTATATTGCTTTCCCCTTCTTGCATTCCTTTGTTCATAGCTATATTCAAGATTAACGCATCTGTATGTGTATCTAGAGTTGCACTTGCTGATTGAAATATAGGAGCATATCCTAATCCTTCATTCTTCAACAAAGCTACTGACTCTGCAACATGCCCCCTTATTCTTGTATTTGGTAACATATATGTTCCTAGAATTAGGGCTAAAAACATTATTGTTACTCCAATGTAAATAAGAAAGTATGCTGATAATTTTTTTAAGACTTTCTTCATTTTATCCCCTTTTCCAGTTCATTATTAACAAACCTATAATAATAATACTTGCTCCTACAATTCCTTGAATTGTAATGTTTTCTTTAAATATTACTTTTGAAGCTATTAATGTTAATATTTGTACAATTCCTGTGCAAAGTGGTGTTATGTAGCTCAAATCAAACATTACTACCATTCTTGTATATAAGAAAAAACTTCCTATATAACATATAAATCCAAGTAAACTTACAGCACTTATTCCAAAATTAATGTCACCTTCAACCATTGCAAATTTCCCTGTATTTCCGCCTAGTTTCATTAGTATAAGTCCAGACATTGTTAATAATAAATAGATTCCTATAATTATAAATTGCATTTTCATATTTCTCCTTTTCTCTGTTTTTTCCATTGTTTTCTCCTTACCATTTTATATCAATTTTTAGTGTTTTTGTTATAAATTTATATGTTAATATAAAAACTTTAAATAAGTGACATATGTATACTTTTCTTACTATTGCTAATTTCAAATTTGCACTTTTATTTTTTAAACAATATATTATTTTTGTATATTTTGTTTTTTTCCATTCTGGAAAATTTTCATTTAAAAATTCTAAATTTTTTTTGTATTCTTCACCAAAATTACAATTATTTGCTCCTGAAGCCTTTAACATTAGCGATATTCCAAAATGTAAAAATGCCATTGATGATAAAATCTCCATTTTTTCATTGCTTTCATTTTCTTCAACATATTGTTTTTTTACTTCAAGCATTGCATTTTGTATGTTTTCTATTTCTTCTTTTTTTAAAGTGTTCATTGCAGAGCCTTCTATTACCATATAATTATATAAATATTTATTAACAAATGATATTTTTTTTGCTTTTTCATAAATCATACATAAGAACATCATGTCTTCTAATATTCTAGGTGGATTGCTTAAATCTTTAATTTGCTTTAATAATTCTGTTCTATACAATTTGTTCCATAATGCTGTATTTATTGAAATTACTTCTTCAAAGTTTTTTCCATTTTCTATTATTTTATTTTCTTCATATTTCATTTCTTGTGATAAAACTTTATCATTTTTCTCATCAATTCTTTTAAATCCACATATTGATATATCAGCATTGTTTTTTGTTATATTTTTATATAATTCTTCTAAAAAAGTAGCTTCAACATTATCATCTGCATCTATAAATGATATGTAAGTCCCTTTCGCTGCTTTTATTCCATCTATTCTTGCTTTCCAAACACCTTCATTTTTTTTGTCAATAATTTTTATTCTTTCATCATTTTGCTCAAATTTTTTTAAAACTTTTAATGTTCCATCTTTTGAGCCATCATTTATGCATATAAATTCAACTTCTTTTAAAGTTTGAGTTAATAAACTTTCTAGTGTTTTTGCCACATATTTTTCCGCATTATATGCTGGAAGTATTACACTTATTTTTGGTTTGTCTTCCATATTATTCACCTTTTTTCTTTTCATCATATTCTTTTAAAGCTATATAATGGTCTAGTTCTTTTATTTTTTCATTTAATGTTGAAATTCTAATATTGTTTATAAACGTTTGTATTAATAAAAATACCATTACAACTAAAAATACAAAATTTACAGGTGCTATAAATCCTAATTTGTTTGATATCCATTCAACTCCACCATAAAATATGCTCATTAATATTAAGATAATACTTCCTATCATCCAAACAACTGCATTTTCTACCTTTAACTTTGATTGTTTTATTCTTTTTATACATAAAAAACATGAAAATAAAGATGCTATTATTAATAAAATTCTTAGTGTTATTGTCATTCTTATTTCTCCCTTCTAATTTTTTGCTTTTCTTGTTATTGCTCTAATAAATATTATTGAGAAAAACATATTTAGCATATATTGAATTGATTTTATTGGATTTAAGTAACTTTCTCCAAATTCTCTGTCTTTCATTTCAACTTGAACTTCTTTTATGTTGTATTTCTTTTTCATCATATACACTAACGTATCTGGTTCAGGTGTTAAACTAGCATTTTTTATAAATTCTTCTATTGTTTTTTTATTAAATGCTCTCATTCCTGATGTTGGGTCTTTTATTGTTTTTAATGTTGCTAATTTTATTGCTCCTGAAATTAATCTACTTCCCAACATTCTCATAGTTGCTGGCTTTTTCTCAGTTACAAATCTTGAACCTATAGCAATATCGCAATTGTTTTCTTCTATCTCTTTTACTAGGTCTTTTAAGTATCTTGCTTCATGTTGTCCATCTCCATCAAATTGTATTGCAATATCATAACCATTTTTATATGCGTATTTCATTCCTATTTGTATACCACTAGTTAGTCCATAATTTATTGGTAACGATATCATATTAAAATTATTTTTTTCGCATACCTCTTTTGTGTTATCTTTTGAACAATCATTTATAATTACATAATCATAATTTGTATTTTCTTTTATATCTTTTATTGTTTTTTCAATATTTAAAGCTTCATTATAAGCTGGTACAATTATTAAAACTTTCATTTTTTCACCCTTTTTAATTTATTTGATATATATATTGACATCTTTCTGCATTAGAAAATATTGTTTCTAATTTAAATTCTTGTACTATATTATCTTCCATTTTTGAATAAGAAAAATAATATTTTACATTTAAATTTTTCAAATCTTCATATGTTAAATATGCGACATATGAGTCTGCCCCAAGTAATTCAAATTTTGTTGTGTCTGACAATTTTATTCCTATATGTGCAAATCTGTTGTAAACTTCATTGTATTGTTTTTCTGGATCTACTATATCTAACCATTTAAAGTTTGGATATGTGTTTACTCCATTTAAGCAATTCACTCCATTTGCAATTAAATATTGGCCATTAAAATTGTTTTCACCAATCCATAAAGCTTCTTTGTCTTCATTATAAATTTGTTTTATTTCTTTTGATATGTCTGTTTTATTTATTGGTGCAATTCCCCTTACTATTGGATTTACTATTGCTCCTGAAATTACTGCAACAACACACATTGTGTATGACCATGCTTTTACATTTCCCCTTATTAAGAAATAAGTAATCAGAAATACTATTGGTAATAAAATTTCATATTTAATTGTTGTAAAAAATTCATTATATGATGATTGTTTTATTAGCACATATGATAATACCACTACTATACTTGATATTACTATTCCTTGTGTTTTGGAAATTTTATTTTTTCCTTCTACTTTTTGTATCATTATAATAGATAATAAGGTTCCAATTATTCCTAATACAACATGAGTTCTTTGTGCAGGTGAAAAGTACATTAAAGTTATTTTAGCTAATATAGTTTTAAATCCTACAAATTCCCAAATTAAATATACTGCATATAAGGCTATTAAACCTATTATTAATCCAAAATCTTTTTTGCTTTTTTCTTCTTTTATTTCACCTAAATATAATACAATAAGTATTATTAATCCTGTAAATGAATATATATATGTACTTGGTTCACATGTATTTGCTATTCTATTTGTATATGGAAAAAATATATTTGCAAAATAACTTATAAAATTATCTATTGTAAAGTTTCCACCTTTTTCAACTCTTGCTCCTGGATATACAGTGCCCATCATTACTTTTATATCATCTAATGAAAGTAATATAAATCTAACAATTAATGCTAAAGATGCAACTATTGTTATTCCCATTAATATAAAATCTTGCTTTTTTAAATTTTTCCAATTTTTTATTAAGTCATTCAACATGAATATTGCCATTAAAAATGCAAATGGCACTTGGAATGCTGGATATAACATAAATGCAAATCCTGGTAAGCATATTATAATTCCTAAGGCTATTAATAATTTTTTCCACAATTTCCAGTCTAAATTTTGCATATAGTATCCAAATAACACTATTACTGCTGCGCCATAAATATATCCATCAACAACAGCTGTGCTTAACCACCACATCATAGCTGGTGCAAGTCCTAAAACTATTCCACCTATTAATGCTAATAAGTTATTATTATGAGTAACTTTTTTTACTAATTCTATTGAAACCATTAGTAATGCTATCATTTTTAATACCCAATAAAATGAGAATCCATATTCTGTTCCAAATAGTAAAAATCCCCATGTTAAAGGTCTTGAGATTGCAACAATATCTGTTACTGGCGCTGAAACCATTAACATGTTACTTGTACCTTGTGCTATATTTTTATTATGTACTCCATATCCATCTTCATTCATTGATTGTCCTAGCATTGTTGCACTTTGTGTTAACCATTCATCTGACCTTATTGCTCTTGCTTTTCCTAATATTGTTGATTTTGTTTGTGGTTCATTCATGTAATGGCACCACATATCTACTGAAGAAAAATTTATTTTTAATGCAACTAATAAAACAAGTGCTATTGCTGCAATTAGATATCTATATTTCATTATAAAATCAGCAATTTTTTCTATTATTTCATTTGTCTTTTCCACACATCTCTTTATTTTCACTTTTTTTCTCCTAATCATTATACTTTACTTTTTCTGGTTTTATTGCACATTGATCATTATCTAATCTTAAGTTTATATTGTAGTATGGATCACCATTTTTTAAGATTTTTTCCCATTTCTTTTGGAATCTTTCTACTTCACCTTTAAATCTTTTTTGCTTTTCTAAAGTATCTTCAAATCCCCTGCTTTTTGATTCATAATGTATAAATTGTACATATGGATTATAAACAATTAATTTTCCTTGTTCTCTTATTTTTAAGCAGAAATCAACATCATTAAATGCTACTTCAAATTTTTCATCCATATTTCCAACTGTTTCATACATTTTCCTTGAAGCCATTATACATGCTGCTGTAACAGCACTCATATTTTGTATCATTGCATCTTTTGAAAAATATCCATGCATGCCATGTGGAATATTTCTAAATACATGTCCTGCAACTCCACCTATTCCAATTATTATGCCCGCATGTTGTATTGATTTATCTGGATAAAATAATTCAGCTCCTACTGCTCCTACATCTTCTCTTTGTGCAAAACCTAACATTTCTTCTATCCAATTTGGTGTTATTAGTTCAGTATCATTATTTAATTGAATTATATATTCTCCATCTGAATTTGCAACACCATAATTTATTATTTTTGAATAGTTAAATCCTTTTTCTGGGTATTTTACTACCTTTATTTTGTCTTTTCCATCTATTTCATCATAATAATCAAAAGTTTTTTGTTCTTCACTGTTATTTTCTACTACTATTATTTCATAGTTTTTATATGTTGTTAATTTTTTTATTGATTTTAAGCATACTTTTAGTGTTGATGCATAATCTTTATTTGGAATTATAATAGAAACTTTTGGATTTCCTTTTATTTCATAGTTAACTTTATAAGTTCCTAAAGTATTTCCACTAACTACTTCTCCTTTTAAACCAATTCTATCTATATGTGCTTGTACAGCTTTTATACCAGCTTCATATGCATATGGTTTTGCTGTTCCGCCTGATTTAGCCGTTGATAATGCATGTACTCTCCAGTGGTATAATATCTTTGGAATGTGTATAATTTTTTTAGCTTTTTCACTCATTCTTAATATTATGTCATAATCTTGTGCTCCATCAAATTCACTTCTAAATCCACCTAGTTCTTCCATTAATTCTTTTTTGAATACACTAAAATGACATATAAAGTTATTTGCTCTTAGTGTATCTGGCGCAAAGTCTGATTTAAAATATGGGTCATATCTTTTTCCACCTAATTCTTCGAATTTGTCTTCATCTGTATAAATAAAATCTACATCTGGATTTTTGTTTATACATTTTACTATTTCATATAAAGAAAATTTTGGTAATAAGTCATCATGGTCTAATAGTGCTATAAAATCACCTGTGGCTAATTCTAATGCAGCATTTGTGTTTCCAGAAATACCTTTGTTTTCTCCTATAAATTTGTATTTTATTCTTTCATCTTTTTTATAGATTTTTTCTAATTTTTCATTTTTTTCTGGGCTACCATCTGCTAAACATAGTTCCCAATTTGGATATGTTTGTTCTATTAAGCCATCTACCAATTCTTTGAAGAATTTTTCCGGTGTATTATACATTGGTATTATAATACTTATTTTTGGATTTATTTCAAATTTAGTATCTTTTTGTTTTTCTAATTCTTCTTCATTTGGTTCATTTTTATTTATCCATATTTGATAAAATTCTTCTGGTTCTGCTGCTGTTCCCATTATCATGTATCTTTTCATTTCTATCCATGTAACTCTCCAGCCTTTTTCTTTTATTTTTGTTATTTGTTCTTTTACATATTGTTTGTTAAATATGCTTTTTACAAATCTATTGGCTGTTCTTAAATAGCTTCTTATTTTTCCACCTTCTGGAAATAATTTGTCTCTTAATCTTATTCGCATAGTTGATTCTCCTTTTAATTATTACTATTTTTTTATATTTCTTATCTCTCTTAATGGTTTTGTTATTTTCCATGATTTAGAATTATATATTTTTCCTAACTCACTATTTAGTTTATCTATTTCTGCTCTTAGATTATTTATTTCTGCATCCTTTTGTGCTAAATCTATATTTTTTAAATTAACTGTATGGTCAGCTGTTAATTTTTCTATTTTCAGTTCTTTAACAGTCTTTACTTGTTTATGAATTTTCCACATAATCTCATTTCTTATGTTTTCTTGCAATCTGTTATCTAATTCTTCAAATAGATTTACCATTGATTCATCTATATTCAAAATATCATATAGTTCTTCTATTGTTACATAAAATCTAATTTCTGGGAAATATTTTATTGCTCTATACAATATAAAGTTTATAGGCACTATTTCTTCTCTCCATTCTTGATCGTAGAAATAGAATTCATTATCTATAGTAAAACAGTTTTGAAATGTCATGTCCCATAATCCGTATTTCAAAAATGTCATTTTACTAATATCTTCTGGTTTATATTTTATATTATATTTGTCAAAAACATTATTCTCAGAATCACATTTTTCCATTTTTTCAAATATTTCTTCTTTAAATTTCTTTATAAGTAATATTGCTTCTTCTTTTTGATTATTTTTGACTTTATCTAAAATTACTTTATCTAAGCTTTTTTCAGTTGTATATTTACTTATTATTTTTTCTTCATCATAAGAATCTAATGTGTTAAAGTTATTTCTTTTTAAAATATCAATATTTTCTTTTATTGTATTTAAATGCTGTTTACTTTTTTCATTATCATTATATTTATAGACATAATCTTGTTTCATTATTGTTTTTATTCTATATTCTTCTTTTCTCATATTCGAAAATGAAACTAATTTTATTCCATTTTCTTCAGGTTCACCATTAAATATTTCTATAAAGAATGAATTTATAAGCATTTCTAAATATTTTATATCTTCTTTTAATAACTCTCTATATAAGTTATTTTGGTCATATAATTTTATTGTTTCGTTATCATTATAAACAATATTTCTAGAAATTAGGTTTTCTCTAATTTGCTCTTCTGAAACAAAAATAGCATTTGGCAATTTGTAATCTGTTAGTGGATAATATGTTTTTTTATGTTCAAATCCTGCTTGCTCTATTTGTTTTGACAATTCTGATAAACTATATTGTTTATTAATAATATCTTCAACTGTTTCATTTTTGCTGTTTAATTTAGAGAGATTATCTACAGATAATTTGTTATTTGTTGCTAAAAGTATTTTTCCATTTGCTTTTAAATATTTTCTTAAATCTCCTAGTAACTCATGCAATTTTAAATTACTCTTTTCTAAACCTATTAATGTTATATAGTCAAATTCTTCATTTATATCATCTAAACTATCTACAATTTCTAAGTTAGAAAATTTTTCATTTCTTTTTTCTATAGCTTCTTTCTTTTTTGTATTCTGTTCTAATGCTATTACTTTCTTAGCATGTTTGCACAATTCCCATGTAATTTCTCCAAAATTTGCACCAATTTCTAATATTGAGCATTCATTTTCAAATGGATACCAACTAATTATGTTTTTTCTTATTTCAGATAAAGCTAATATTACATCTAATCTACTGTCTTTTTTTAGTATATCTAAATATTCATTTTTTTGATATTGGCTGATATATTCTGCTATTTCTTTTTCAATTCCTTGTAACTTATTATTTTTTTCTATAACTTTTTTATCGAACTTATTTACATTTTCATTATTAAATTGTACAGAATTATCTTCTGGTTTAGTAATCTTATAGCCTTGTTTTAACAGCCATTTTTCTAATAATTTTATATAATCTTCTTCTGTTTCTAGTTTTATACTAGTTGGATTCATTTTTTTCAGTCTCTTTCTATAATCTTCTGAGAATCGTGGTTTGTGTATTAATGAATGATATATAAGTCCATAAAAATATTCTTCATCAGATATTGTATAAAATCCTTTTTCATTATATTTTCTATTTTTCATTATATCTTGTTCAAATTTATAGTAATAATAGTCATCTCCAACATATCTTAAATCAAAATATGCATTTTTTCCTTCTACTTTTACTTTATAATGTACTCTATATTCTTCTTTAAATACTTTTTCTGCATTTAAGACATATGCTGCATTTTGATATGAATCACACACTATATCTATATCATTGTGGTCATTTACATATATTTCATCTGGAAGATTTTCATAATTTCTTATAATTGCATAATTTATGCAATTATTTAAAACATAAAACATTTCTTTAACAGAAGAAAAACCTTCTTGTCCTACTAAGTCTTGATTTAAATTTATTATTTCTTCTTTTTTACTTGTATCTATATTTTTTAAATAGTCTTCTATATTTTTTCCTAATAATAACGTTAAATCATGATTAGTTTCTACTTCAGAATTTGTTGCATGTACTTTATGTCCGCCACCTGTTAATTCTCTATAATATGACTTTTTGTCAAACATATTTGTATTTACAATTTGTGGCCCTTTACTTGTTTGTCTTTCTTCATATTTTGGATTGTCAACTCCTACTATTATTAGTAAAAATTCACCATTTCCACAATGTTGCTCTTTTCCAGAATTTTCTGGTAAATTAGTCCCGTAAAATCTGGATAAATTATTTGAAAAATTTTCTTTATTCCATTTCATATTATATAAACCTAGAATTTCAAAATTTTTCTTTATATCTTCTAAAATTTCTTTTTCTTTCTCTCTGGCATTTTCCCATAATATAAATAAATGTGTCTCTCTCATTTTTTCTCCAATCAAATATTTTTAATTTAATTCTGCAAATGTAACTTCTGTGTCTAAGTTATAATATCCAACAAATTTTTTATTTGACATTACTTCAAATATCATTAAGTCATAATTTCTATTTAATACTACAATTTCGCCATTATAATCATATCTGCTGCAGCTTAATGATAATGTGTATTTACCTGGCGCTAGTTGAAATCTTTGTTTAAATTCGCAAATATATTCCTTTCCCTTTTCACATTTTCCTGTATAATAATTTAAGAAATTTGTATTTGTTCCGCATATTTCTTTTCCAGAAAAATCTTTTATTGTCATTGAAAAGGTTGGGCATTCAACATCTTTATTAAATTTTGCTTTAAGTTTTACTGTTATTTCTTCTTGGCTATCAATTATAGCACTTGGTTCCCCTTTATAATTAAACATACCAAAGTCTATAATTTCCGCTTCTTTATTTCCATATTGTATAACATCTGGATTTACAGTAAAATATTTTTTCCATTCTAGTTTGTCATCATTTATTCCTAGAATAGAATTTCTATTTTCTGTTTTTTCATTTTCTTTGCTTTCTTCTGTTTCTTCTTTTTCAAGCATACCTGCTATTAATTTTTTATATCTTTCAACACCTTCTTTTACTCCGCCATCAAATATTTTCTTTCCTTCACTCATTATTATTGTTCTATTACAGTTATTTAAAACATCATTAATGCTATGTGTTACGAAAATTATTGTTTTTCCTTGTTTTTTTAGTTGTTCAAACTTTTTGAAACATTTCAATTGAAATGCCATATCTCCAACTGATAAAACTTCATCTACTATTAGAATATCTGGATCAACATTTATAGCACAAGCAAAAGCAAGTCTTGCAAACATACCTGATGAATATGTTTTTACTGGTTGATATAAGTGCTCTCCAATATCAGCAAATTTAATTATCTCAGGCTTCCTTTTTTCTATTTCTTCCTTTGAAAGTCCCATGACTTGTCCATGTTGATATATGTTTTCTACTCCTGTTAAATCAGGGTTAAAAGCTGCCCCTAACTCTAGTAATGAACTGATTTTTCCATTTATTTCTATATTTCCACTAGTTGGTATTACAACTCCTGTTATCATTTTTAGCAAAGTAGATTTTCCTGCACCATTTTTTCCAAGTATTCCTAATACTTCTCCTTTTTTTAATTCTAATGAGAAATCTTTTAAAGCTTCAAATGTTCCATGTCTTTTTATTCCCGGTATTATTGTCTCTGCTAATCTATCTATTTTTCTATTAAACATCTTATATTCTTTAGATAAATTTGTTATTTTGACCATAGTTACTTGTTCTTCATTTTGTTTTTCTTCACTCACTGGTTTTCCTCCTACTATATTTATCTTTTTCTTAATAATTTTAATACTATATATCTTATCTTGAATAAGCCTTTTGCTATTATAGGCATATTCATAATAAGGAAATTTTCCATATAATATACAAAAGTTTCTGTTTTATATAATTCGTGAAAAACATTCCAATTTTTGAAATTAAAGTTTTTCTTGTTTTCAAGCATTTTGTAATATTCATAAGCCTTACTATTTAATTTTTGCACATCTTCTGGAAATTTTTCATTATGTTTTACATATGTTCCAAAAACACCAAGCTTTACATTTATAAATAATTCTCTTACTTGTTCTATTTTCTTGAAACCATGTGAAATTTTATCTGTTCCAACTTGATTATTTCCATGTTGTCTATATTTTATATATGTTTCTGGCATATATGCCACTTTTCCTTTTAATGCTATTATTAGTCCCATCCAATAATCATGTATAAGATACTTTGAATCTGTTGGTATTGGCACAATTTCTTTTATCCATTTTGCTTTTGATATCAATGTGCAACCTGTTACACAATTATATAAATAATTCACTTTATAACTATTGATATACTTTTTTATTTTTCTTTCTAATAACATATATTTATTAAAAGATTTATACATTGTGTTTAAGTTTTCATCTACAACTTCCAAATCTCCAAAAACTAAGTCAGCATTATTTTCTATTAATGTTTCATATGATTTTTCTACTTTTTCAGGTAACCATACATCATCTTGGTCTGATAACATGTATATATTATTTTTTACCTGTTTTAATAAGTATTCAAAATTCTTAATATATCCCTGATTTTTATCATGATAATGTACTTCTATTCTGTTGTCGTTTTCATATTGTTTTAAGATTTCTTTAGTTCTGTCTTTAGAGCAATCATCTGAAATCACTAGTCTTATATTTTTATATGTTTGATTTAATATACTCTCTATTTGCTCTTTTAAATATTTTTCACCATTATATGTTGCCATTAATATATCTATTTGTTCTTCCATTTACAGTTCTTCTCCATTCATTATAAAACATCTGCGAAATCTTTTTTGCTTTTCTTAAATATATAGTTTCCCCATATAAACATAAATGTTGTTATTATCCAAAATACTATTGTATATATATAATGTCCTTCTGTTACTATATTACTAGATATAAATGCATCTCTAAATCCTGATACTAAATAATTAAATGGCATACATTTCATTATTTTTAATATTGTTGGATGGTTTGATAACATTGATAAGTTCCAAACAACTGGTGTAAACCAGAAAAACAATTGCATTAGTATTCCTAGTAGTTGTGCAAAGTCTGGTACAAGTGTTGTTACAGCTGATGTGAATCTAGTAAATGATATCATAAATGCATATGCCGCAACTATAATATATATAACTTGTAAGAAGTTAGGTACATAGTTAAATAAACAACTTACAACTATTGCAACAACAAATAAAAACATTGCAACAAAGCTACTTGCAATTATAGAAATTATTGGTATTATATCCACTGGAAATACCACTTTTTTTACCAAATAACTATATGTTCGTATTGATGCACTAGCACTCATTACTGTGTCATTTATACATTGCCACATTGCCATTCCTGGTAAAAACCATACTACATATGGATCATTTCCAGCACTTCCTGTTTTTAATATATATTGAAATACAATTACATATGTTAGCATAAATACAAATGGTTGTAAAAATCCCCATATGCTTCCTAAACTAGTACTTGCAAATCTATTTCTAAAGTCATTTTTTCCTAACGAAAAAGCTAATTTTCTATTTTTAAATAATATTTTTATAAATTCCATGTTTTCTTGCAGATTTCTGCATTCTCTCCTTCCGTTTTTTTATTTTTCATTTCACATTCTATATTGAATTCTTTTATTTGTCAATCTAGGATTTTTTAAGCTTTATTGAAATTTAAAAACTAAATATCCTAATATAGGAAAATGAAAAATCATAATTTCTTTTATCATTTTTTTAAATAAGTTTTTTCCAGCAAAAAATTTAAAATATTTTATCAAATGAAAGTTAAAATATTTAGATTTTTCTAATTTTTCTAAGTATCTAACTAATTCATCAATAAACTTTTTATTTTCTTGTTTAAAGTTATATTCTTGGCACATTTTTGCTCCATCTAAATATGCTTTGTCTATAACATTTTCTTTTCTATATTTTAAATATGATTTATATGTGTTACCGTTTTTTTCCTTCCATTTTGTTACATTTTGCGCAAAACTTCTTCCACCAAATACATTAGTTCCGTGAAGTCTATATCCAAATAGTGGCGTTTCTATATATGTAAGGCCTTTTTGCTCATTTGCAATAAATCCTGCAAGCCAATCATGTGCCATTACGTTTTCTTTAAATGGTATCATTTTTTCTTTTACTTGTTTTGTAAATATTTGTGAGCATCCTATTCCTGCACATCTTGATATCGCTAATTTTCCTTTTGTATTTATCAATGGTACATTTTTGTATTTGAAATAATTTTCTTGTATTTTTTTATCTTCTTCATCTATTTGGTGTGAATTTACATACACTAAGTCCACATTTTCTTCTTTTAATTTTTTTAAGCTTTCTTCAATTTTGTTTTCATACCATATGTCATCATGGTCTGAAAACATTATATATTCTGCTGTTGATTTTTCTAGTAAAAATCCAAAGTTTTTTGTATATCCTAAATTTTTTTCCTGTATATATATTTCTATTCTTTCATCTTTTTCTTTATATTTTTTTAGTTCTTCTTGTACTTCTTTTTTATTTGAGTTGTCATCACTTATTATTAGTTTTATATTTTTATATGTTTGGTTTAATATACTATCTATTTGCTTTTTTAGGTATTTTATATCACTGTTATATGTTGCCATTAGTATATCAATTTGTTCTTCCATTTTTTCTTTTTCCTTTTCTTGTTTTTTATGGTTTTGATTATATCATAATAATACAAAAAAGGCTAGAAAATTCTAACCTTTTTATATATAAAAACATAATATTGTCTCTTCTACTTTAAAAAGTATTGAAAAACAAAGAAAAATACTTATTAACATATAAAAAAACAGCTTTAATTTTTCTCTAATTAAAACTGTTCTTTATTTCATTATTCTGCTACTGGGTAAACACTTACTTGTTTTTTGTCTCTACCTTTTCTTTCAAATTTAACTGTACCATCTACTAATGCATATAGTGTATCATCACTACCTTTTCCAACATTAGTTCCTG
>OLNW01000407.1_pt1 | contig 51985 bp, 48 predicted proteins | sample 1672121 | NCBI WGS metagenome assembly OLNW01 (sample SAMEA3136648, study PRJEB25190) | human gut metagenome
AGGACTTATGACGCTTATAGACCAGCCACGATAGTGCCTGTTCATAAGCAGATGGAGGCCGATTGACGGTCAGACTTTTTTTGACAGGTAAATCCCTGCCGAATTATGTCGAAGCGGTCTTTGCTTCACGGCGGCTCCCTCCTAAAGCCGCCGTCACCATTGAAACAGGGTCGTCACTCTTTGGGCATAAGGAACGGCGGCCTTGATTTTGTCAAAGCCGCCGTAAGTGTGTTTAGGGCATGGCGATTGCCTGCTGAACGACGGCTTTTTTTCTTTTGCCGTCGCCCGGCAGATAGATTGCATATATCTATCAGTTATGATTGGTCTTGCAAGATGCTTTGTGCCTCATCCTCGCTTATGTAGCCGTATTGAACCATTCTCTGTACGACATACTCTTGACGCTGTTCCGCCAGCTCTGGGTTGGCTGTCAGCGAATAAACTGAGGGCGCATTGGGAATCCCCGCCAAGAGAGTACATTCATAATCCGTCATATCAATGGGGGCTTTCCCAAAATATCCTTGGCTTGCATCGTAAATACAGTAGTAGCCGTCTCCAAAATAAATAGAATTGACATACAGCTCTAAAATCTCATCTTTTATATAGGTATTTTCCAAGCGGAACGCCATAAACATCTCAGCGATCTTGCGGATAAAACTTTTTTCCTGCGTAAAATACAGGTTTTTGGCAAGTTGCTGTGTTATGGTGCTGCCGCCCTCACGCAGGCTCCAAGAGGTCAGATTGTTCCAAGCAGCTCGTCCTATGGCAATCAGGTCAATTCCAAAATGCTGTTCAAAACGGTGATCTTCCACTGCCACAACGGCGTCCAAATAAATCTCTGGGATTTCAGCAAGGGTCGTATAATCGGGATCAGCTTGAATCTCGGCAACTTTTTCCTCAAGAGGTTGCTCGGCAAGTGCATCACGGTACATTTTATAACCAAATCCGCCCAAAACACCGCCAACAACGAGCATCGCAAGCATCACAAGCGCGAAGGAGCGAATTAGGAACTTTCTTATTCTTTTCATGCTGCACCTGCCTTTCCGTTTGAAGTAGCGCCTACATAGGCTTCGGCTTACGAATTGCCGCCGTATTGTTCCTGCACGGCGGCGGGCATTTCATCAAATTGCACTTCTGCCCAGGTAACAACACCACGGAATGGGGCTACCTTCAGGCATAAGTAGGCATCGTCAGTGAGAATCCGGCTCGTTTCAAAGTTCAGTTCTTTTTCGGCCCCGGTTTCATCGTAGGCGCTTAATGTGTAGCGATAATTCATCGCTCCGTGTGGTGCGATTTCGGTTACACAGTCGTTGTCAATTTGCGTGTAGTAATCGGCGCTTTTCTGCGTGGCAAGAAAAGCAACCGCGATAAACGCTACTACCAGGATAGCTATAACAGCAATGATGATTGTTTTTTTCTTTGCGTTCATAATGTGTACTCCTTACTCAATTTCGATGGATACGGTTCCTTCTGCCTGGTCGCCCCACACACTGATATAAGTGCTTGTACCATCAACTTCTATTGTGCCATCGTACTCACCGCTCTCCGAGAGAAGAATAACCGGATCATCTGCCCCTGAGCGAAGAAAAACTGCTGCTTCGCCGCTTTCGAGAGAAAGTGAACAGGTGATGTGGATTGTACTTCCTGCTTCTCGCTCCAGCGTAGTACCGCCGAATAAAATCTCTGTGCCCGTAAACTCGGAATATGTCGCTTCATACGCCCCCGTGTAATCGTCTACCCCGTTTTCTTTGTGACCCTGCAATTTACTTTGGGGCGTAAGGGCCGCATTTCCCGCATCGCCAACAAGTTCGCCAAAGGCGTTCACGATACTGTCCTTTGCCTGGCCATCGTCTGCCTCTGATAGACCGCCAAGAGCCTGGTCAGCTCCTTCTGATAAGCCATTCAGCACAATATCTGTGCCGTCCGCCAATCCGTTCAACACGGCGTCCGTACCGTCCGCCAAAGACTGCATGGCTGTTGAACATCCAGACAAGCTGCCAACACAAAGAATTGCGCAGAGAACGACACAGATTTTACCAGTATAGTTTAATTTTCGCATGAACTCGCTCCTCTCATCCAACGCGACGCCTGCCGCGTCCCTTTTTGACTTTTTTCTTTTTGTTATTGCCTGCTTTTTTGCTGGGGCGGGATAGCAGTAAAATCGCCATCGTCAGAACCAGCACCGCCGCTATGCCTGCTGCTGCCAACAAAACGCTGGGAGCCTGCGTAGCGCCATTGTATTCCTGCATATCAAAACCGGCGAGGATCAATGCCGCCGAAAACGGATAAGCAGAGAGCAGGAAGCCGCTCTTGAAGAACAAGATGCAATACCCCAGGAAGAATGTCAGAAGCGACCCACCCAGGTAGGCTCCCCGCATCTGTCCAAAAATCAGGATCATCGGCATACAGACCAGGCTGGTATTGAAAGCGGCCGCAACCACCTGCGCGCCCTGCCGCAGCAGAACATCAGCAGAGAATCCATCCAGACCGGCGAGTGTGCCCGTCAGAACCGTTATGGCTACACTATAAATTCCAAACAGAATCGACAGGGAAATCGTGACGATTAGTTTCCCGCCCAGCAGCTTCGGGTAGGATACCGGCACGGTCAACAGATTTTTCATGGTGTCATTTGTGTTCTCACGGTCAATCAGCCAGCCGCCAATCATAACCAGCGAGATCGGCAGGAAAATCTGCGTGTTTCCCCAAATGACATTGGCAAACAGTTTGACAAAATCAAAGTTCTGGTCCCGCATCTCCGGGTTGATAATCAGCTGGGTGCCATATTGCACGACAGGGCACAGTGCCAGAGCTACAATACCAACCAGCAGGATCTGGCAGCGCCGCAGTTTGCGCCATTCCCCTTTTAGAATACTCCACATGACTTTACACCTCCTTAACAGCTCTGGCGCTTATAGACCAGTGCGATCAATGTCAGGAATACTGCCGACTCCAGGATAACGACCAGGAACGCTTGGGGCGTTGTCACAAAGTAAGGACTGATCCGCTCCATCAATTCCGTCATCTGTGCGCCGGATGTGTCCAGATACTGAAAGAACCAGCGGAAGGTCAGCGGTCCGGGTAACAGCGTACCTGGATTGAACCCAAACGGCTGCATGATGAAATAGTCGTTGGTGCCAAAAATATAATTGACCGCCGTGTAGAAGAACGTGATAATTACGGAGATAATGTAACTGCGGTTCAAAAGCACCACCAGGAGGACACAGGGCAGCGCCCCGGCCCACATCATGATCCCTTGTCCGATGCCTACAAAAAACAGTTCCCAAAAGCCGACCGGCTCCAGCCCGGAGGCCAGCACAATCGCCAGATTGACCAGGCCGCCGACAGCCATAAACGCAATGGAAAACAGAAACAACAGCGTCATCTTTGCCAGGGCCAGCGCGGGTTTGCTCACAGGAACGGTCATGAGATTCTTTAAGGTGTCGTTATTCTGTTCTTCAAAGAGCAGATTCGATGCCAGCACTACTACGGCAGGCATCAGAAGCAGATAGGCGCTCAACTGGAACAGAGTGGACATCAGGCGGTCCACCGCTTCCGCGCCACTTGAAAATTCCTGCATCTCCGGCAGAAACAGCGCACATCCCAAGGGGATCAAAGCCGAAATGGCCGCAGCCGCAAAGAACAGGGGCTTTCGTTTTAGCTTGGCAAACTCACAGCGCAAAAGTTTAAGCAATGCCCTCACCCCCTGTAACCTGCTTGAAGTAATCTTCCAGGGTGTCCTCATAGAGATGGGCGTCGGACACAGACAGCCCTGCGTCTACAAACAGCCGGACCGCCGCGCCAGTGTCCAACCGAAGGTCTCGGACCGTCAGCTCATTGGCACTATCCACCTGGACATTCTGAATGCCAAGTTTGCTCTGAAGCAAGTTAGCAGCCAGCGCCGCATTGGAAACAGTAAAGCGGAAATATTTCCCGTTCTTTGCTTCCAGCTCCTTAAGGCTTTCTTCTTCCAGCAATACGCCGTGGTCAATGATTCCGATGTCATCGGCAAGCAGGGAGATCTCCGACAGGATATGGCTGGAGATCAAGATGGTTTTCCCGGTGGCGTCGCACAGTTCCCGGATGAAACCGCGCACCTCTGCAATACCGATAGGGTCAAGGCCATTGATCGGCTCATCCAAAATCAGCAGTTCCGGGTTGTGCATGACAGCCAGTGCGATGGCAAGACGCTGCTTCATGCCCAGCGAATACTGGGAAAACAGCTTTTTGTCCCGGTACGGAAGGTTGACAACCTCCAACGCACCTTTGATGTATTTGGGGCTTTTGAGTCCCCGCAAATCGGCAAAAATCCGAAGATTTTCTGTTCCCGTCAGGTTCGGATAAAACCCAGGCGACTCGATCAGAGAACCAATACGAGGCAGGATGTTTTTTTCGTTGCCGCGAAGCGGTTTGCCGAAAATCTTCACATCGCCGGAAGATGGAGCGGTAAGACCCAGCAACATCCGCATGGTGGTGGTTTTCCCGGCTCCGTTACGGCCCAGCAGGCCGTAGATACGCCCTTTTCTCACATGGATGGACAGATTGGATACACTGTTCTGTTCCCCGTATGTTTTGGTAAGGCCACGGGTTTCGATAACATAATCGCTCATGTGCGAATACCTCCTTTTCGTGATGATTTAAGCATACCATCCCAACCTTGAGATAACGCTGAGCCAACCTTGAATTATCTCTGAGATTTTAGACACAGAATAGGCATCCGACTTCCTTTGCGTTATAATGTAAATAAAGATAGGTGGTGAAATTTGCTTATGACAAATCACAAAATACTGCTGGTTGATGATGACCGTGATGTATTGGAGATGCTGCTCTCAATCTTCCGGCGGGCTGGATATACAAATCTAATAACCGCCGCATCTGGCGCTGAGGCATTACGGATATGGCAGAGAGAGCAGCCAAGTATGATCGTGTTGGATGTGATGATGCCGGACATGGATGGCTTCTCAGTTTTGAAAGAAATACGGCGCACAAGCCGGGTTCCCGTTCTGATGCTGACCGCTCGTGGTGAAGCGGAGGATCGCATCGAGGGGTTAGAGATCGGCGCAGACGACTATCTCGCCAAGCCCTTCTTACCCAAAGAATTACTGCTCAGGGTCGGCGCAATCTTAAACCGCGCTTACCCAAAGCAAAATGAAATGGTGGAACTTGCCGGAGCCACCGTGGATATGGCTAACGCAGAAGTTTGGAAAAACGGAGAGAAACAAACATTGACTGCCAAAGAGATGCAGCTTTTTGAAAAGCTGTATCAAAACGCAGGGCGGATCGTTACCACGGGTATCCTGTGCGAGACGATATGCGGGGAATTTTGGCAAGGGTATGAAAGCACCCTTTCCACCCATATCCGACACTTACGGGAGAAAATCGAGGAAAACCCGTCGAAGCCTGTTTCCCTTGTCACGGTTAAAGGGCTTGGCTATCGCCTCAATCTCAAGGAGGTGTCGTCATGAACACCGTGCAGCGATTTTTCCGCCGCTATATTCTTTCCACGGTCGGGATCGTACTTTTATTTTTTGCCGTCAACATCGCTTTGCTCTTTGTAATCATCATTGCAGGGGGCATGAGTGGGGCTGATACCTCTTTTTCCGTCCGTGATTTCTCGGACCATGTAGTGCTGCAGGATGGGAAATGGGTCGCAGATGATACTGCCCTTTCCATGCTGCAAGAACAATCTGCCTGGGCAATGCTCCTAAATGAAGATGGCGATGTCATCTGGCAGCAGAGCCTGCCAGAAAAGCTGCCGCGTTCTTATACCAGTACAGAGGTGGCTTCTTTCAGCCGTTGGTATCTGGAGGACTATCCAGTTAAAATATGGACGCGTGCAGATGGCAAGCTCATGGTTGTAGGCTATCAGCCCGGAACGCTGGTAAAATATTATTTTTCTCTGGAATGGCCCTACATGGGGGTTTTACTTGGTGGAATTGCAGCGGTTTTTATCATCAATCTGTTGCTCATTATTTTCCTGATTTTGCGAAATACACGGAAAGTCGAAAAAGCGATGACGCCCATTCTGCAAGGCATTCAAAATTTAAGTCACGGAAAAGCTTTGCATCTGGAAGAACAAGGGGCGCTGGCTGAGATCAACGCCGGACTGAACCGGGCCGCAGGTTATATGAAGAAGAAGGACAACACAAGAGCGGAGTGGATTCGCGGCGTATCTCACGACATCCGCACACCGCTTTCGATGGTGCTTGGGTATGCCAGCGAGCTGGAAGATGACTGCGACCTTCCACCGAACGCAAGAAAGCAAGCAGGAATTATTCGCCGGGAAAGCGAAAAGATGAAACGGCTGATCGATGATTTGAACCTGACTACCAAGCTGGAATATGCGCTCCAGCCCGTTCACTTCAAAGATGTTGATTGGGTAGAGACCAGCCGCCAGGCTGTCAGTGAAGTGCTGAATAGCGGTCTGGACAGTCGATATGAGATCGTATTTGCCGAGATGCAGCCAGGACGCTCGATCCACCTTTTGGGGGACGATGGACTGCTGCGGCGTATGCTGGACAATTTGATCCGCAACAGCATCACCCACAACCCGCATGGGTGCAGAATTTCCGTTTCTGTCGGAGAAGAAAACGGGCGTTGCCTTTGCACAGTTTCTGACGATGGCATAGGGATCGAGCCGGAACGTCTGAAAGTATTAAATCGCGGAGACGACATTACCAGTACCCAAGGCAGCGATGAAAAAAACGAGCATGGTCTTGGCTTAAAGCTGGTGATGCAGATCGTAAAAGCTCATCGCGGAACCGTTTCTTTTTCCGGCAGCACCCCACATGGGTTGGAAGTCAGAATCTCTCTGCCGACCCAGCCACTTATTTCATAAATCTCGGCAATATAGAACAAAACCCCGAAAGGAAAACAGATGAGCCAATATCTTGAAGCACTGCGGCAGGCGATGGTCATTTACCCGATGATCGTCGTCCTGTTTACGGTGCCATACATCGCATGGAGTTATCATAAATATGGATCGGTCCTCAGTTTACGGGTTCTGATCGTGTACAGCTTTCTTCTGTACCTTCTCTGCGTCTATTGCCTTGTCATTCTACCGCTTCCTACGCCGGAAAAGGCCGCCACTCTGCATGGGCATAAGGCGCAGCTTATCCCGTTTTCTTTTCTTGCCGATATAGTCAAGCAAGCAGAAATCCAACCTGGACAGCCTGCCAGCTGGCTTCACATTTTCACAGGCAGCGCCTTCTGGACAACCATTTTCAATCTATTTATGACGATGCCGTTTGGCGTCTATCTGAGATACTACTTTTGTTATCACTGGCGCAAAACATTACGGTTGTCCTTTTTATTATCTTTGTTTTTCGAGCTGACCCAGCTCAGCGGTCTGTATTTTGTCTATCCGGGCAGCTACCGCCTGTTTGATGTGGATGACCTGATCGTTAACACAGCGGGCAGCATGATTGGATTCGCTTTGGCCGGACCGGTGAGCCGTCTACTGCCCACCCGGCAAGAGTTGGATACCGTCAGTTTCCAACGGGGTGCTTCCATATCCTTTACGCGACGCGTTTTTGCCTTTCTGGCCGACATGGCTTGCCTGATCTTTGCATCGTGCATCCTGGCCGTGTTCGTAGTCCCGTTTGGAATTACCCTTTCCATTCAATGGCTGCCAGTTCTATTTCTTCTGTACTTTGGGCTGCTTCCTGCTTTTTGTCACGGGCAGACCCCAGGTAAGCGGCTGACACGAATGAAAATTGTGCAAGCAAACGGCTACTCAGCGCATTGCTATCAATATTTCCTGCGCTATGGCCTGCTGATTGCAGGTCTGGTCGGAGCGCCGTATTGCTTGAACCGGCTACTATTCATTCTGATGGATGTATTGCATCTGGACAGCTTAGCATCACTCGTACTGCATGGATTGTTGATCGGTGGGTATTTGTTCTGGCTATTCTTTGCCGGGATTCGCATGGCCCTGCATAAACCCTTGTTCTACGAGCGATGGTCGAGGACAAAGTTAATAAGTACAGTAAAACGCGTATAAAATCAGACTTTGTAAGATAGGGACGGGAGTGACTGGCAAGCAATGCCTGTGGCTATCCAGATAGCCCCACGCGCTTGTTGAGGGAAGTCCCCCAAGCCCCCTTGGAACACAGATTTTCAATCTGTGGCTGCGCGTTTTTGCAAACGCTTTTGACCACGACCGGCTCACCGCTGGCCGTGGTCTTTTTCTTTCTGTTGCGGTTCGGTCTGCTCCATCGCCAGGACCCGATCCACATTGTTCTTGACCGTCAGCAGCTCCCGCATGGCGGCGCGGGCCTGCCGGTACTCGGCATAGGCTGCTTTTTTATCTGCCAGCAGCTTGGCATACTCAGCCTGAAGCTCCTTGACCGTGGGAAGCTTTTTCACGTTCAGCTCGTTGAACGCCTCCTTGGCGGCCTGGTGCAGCAAGATTTCTTCCTCATGCTCCTGCCGGAATTTTCTTGAATACCCGGCCTTGCGGTAGGCCACATAAGTGTCGCGGGTCTTGGCGTAGTTGACGATGTGGGTGCGCAGTACGGCAATCTCGGCCATGCGCTTTTCGGCGGCCTTGATCTGGTCGGACAGCGCGTGGTAGCGGGCCGTCGCCTCTGTCGTTTTGGTTTCCAGATCGGCATAATCCAGCAGTCCGTGTTCGGACAGGTAGTTGAGGGTCTGCGCCATCTGTTTGAGGTTGAACACCTTCGCCCAGCGGGCATACCCGGCACCTTTCCCGGCCTGCAATTTTGCCTGGATGTCCACCAGCAGATTGACCTTGGGCGGGGCGACCTGCGGGACAGCTTGCTTGCGGGGCGTATGTTCTTTTTGGCCGGAGAGAACTGCCAACAGATCGTCCAGCGTGTAGCCGCCCCCCAGCCGGTCAAAGCGGACGTTGTTGCCCCAGCCCTCCGCGCTGATGGAGATGGTTTTGCCGCGCCGGTGAACGGTAAAGCCGTCCTGCTCCAGCAGGCGCAGCAGCTCCTCCAGGCTGGCAGGTTTCTGTGCCAGCGCCCGGTCAATGGCCCGGCGCAGCAGCTCCTTATGGGAGGGCTTCGCCGCATCGCCCAGCCACTTGTTGTAGCTCTGCCCGCGCCGCTTGGGAGCCTCCACAATGGAGTAGCCGTTTTCGATGCAGATGGTATCGCTCAGGCGGTGGACAGCGCGGGTGCTGCCCCAAAAGTTGCGGAACTTGCGGTCACATTCCAGTGTGGTGGAGTTCCATATAATATGGTTGTGGACGTGAGCCTTGTCGATGTGGGTACAGACGATGAAAGCGTGCCTGCCCTTGGTGAAGCGCCGAGCCAGCTCCACGCCCAGTCGGTTGGCTTCCTCCGGCGTGATCTCGCCCGGCACAAAGGACTGCCGCAGATGGTAGGCGATCACGTCGTCCGCACCGCGCACCCGGCCGGTGCGGGCGGCGTAGGTCTGCTTATCCAGCAGGAACTGCGCGTCGGCCACGCGGCTGTCACATTGGTAGCTGGTGATAAGTCTGCCGTGGTCGGTCTTTTCTGGATTTTTCACATAGTCGATGATGTCGCTGATCGCCTTTCCGACCGTGCGGCCCTTGCCAGCGTGCAGTGGTATGATGCGTGTGGTGGCCATGTGGGGGTCCGCCTCCTTTCCAAAAAATAAGCGGCCTGCTTATCACAGACCGCATCGGTTTACTCTATATCAGTTTCCTCGTCCATATAAAAATCGAAATCTTCCTCAAAGCCATCTTCCAATTCATCCAGTTCTATCCTGGGCGGGAACCGCATTTCATACTGCTCCGTTGCCAAGGCCCGCACGGCATCCCGCCTGTCTTTCATCCGTTTCTTCAACCACGAAAGTTGTTCTTTGGATAATCGCCAGGGAAGGTTGACAAGGCGGGTAAGCGTCATTTCTTCTGCCTGCTTTTCTGGCGGGAGAGCGGCGCAGGTTTTACAGATGTGCGCGGCATGGCCTTTGCCGGAAAACTTTTCGTTTGCCTTATACTCGCCACAGACCTTGCAGTAGTGTCCACGCTTTTTCATACCGTGCCCTCGCAACGAGCGAACAGCTGGCGGACCGCAGCCATGACCGTATCCCAGCCAAGGTCGGACGCATAGGAGAACTTTTTCTGATAGGCCGCCCACAGGTCCTGCATGACCGGGCTGGCCTCCACTTCATCAAAGACTTCGGCGGCCTCGGCCAGATGGCGCTCGGTGCCGCGCTTGTGGGCTGTCGCCAGAAGCGCGGCATGGAGAACGTACGGGTCCAGAGTGCTGCCATAGAGTTGTTGCAGGATGGCGATGTCGTAAAAATCTCTCATACGGGTGTTGGTCGTGGTCCGGGTGATGATGGTTTCCAGCTTTTCGGCCAGCACGGTCTCCAGGTTATAGGCCCAAACGTCGATGGAACGGTCCTCCAGCATGAGCTTGAAGCTGTACCGCACCTCTTTAGGGGTGATGGCGTCGCCGGTAGAAATGTCGATTTTCAGCGGGGTGCGCACCCCGTCAAAGAGCGTTGTCATCGTCACCCGGATGCCGGGATATTCCGCTTCATCCATGATTCCTGAAATGCTTTTCACCTGGAAGGTAACGCCGTCATCAATGGGAACAGCGATGATCTCGGCCATCATGTTCTCCACATCCTCGACACTGACGTTGGCCCCCTTGACCGTTGCGTCCAGGTCCATCGTAGAGCGGGCGTCCAGACCGACCATCGCGGCCACCAGCATCCCACCCTTGAGGATGAATTTGTCCCGGTAGGACGAGAGAGAAATGCGTTCCAGAAAACGCTCCATCATATAGTTGCGCATCAAAACCTGCGCATCCGCAGCATTTTTCTTTGACAGGTTACGGATCAAATCTTTCAGCTGTCTGGCTGTCTTTATCATAGGAGTACCTCCAAATACTGGCGTAAAATCTTCTCGACCCGGAACAGCTTGGCATAGCGCACCAGCGTCCGCAGGTCCTTGTCTTTCCGGCGGGCATACGCTTTCAAAGCGTCCTGGAATGTCTGCATCTCGATATGACTCCGGCTGCGCAGCACATCGCAGATCGTCCGTTCCATATCATAGACCGGCACATCGTGACCGAAGGGGGTCTGCGCGGTTGTCAGGCCGACCTCATGCAGCTCCGCCTTGATGGTAAAGACCTGGACGCCCTCGTCCTTGAGCCGGGTGGGGTTGTACCCTGTCTTGACCGTGACAGAATAGGCCAGCGGCTCCCGGTCGGTCAGGTCGTGGAAAAACAGCGCCGTTTCATGGGAAAAAACCGCCTGCGGACAACGAAGATGCAGCAGATACATGGCGTCCACCCAGGCGTCTTTGGAAAGATAAATCCCATGCGCCGCCTGTTCCAGCCCACGAGACTGCACGAATTGATAAAAAACAGGTTTTGAGATCCCGGCCGCGAGGGCCTGCCCGGTGCGCAGCATCCCATCCTGACGTTCCATCAGCTGGTCCAGCTGTTGAAATTGGCTCACGTTCTTCACCTTCCTTTCATGCTAATATTATATGCAAAATTAGCACGAAAGTAAAGTCAAAAAATTGCCGGTCAATCACTCCCGGCAATTCTTCGCTTCCAATTCAACCATACACCGCGTCCCGGATCGCATATCGCAGGTCCTGCACCTTGCCCACCAGCCAGGCGGCGGCCATCGGCAGGCCCAGCGGGCTGACCAGGAAGGCAATCACCAGCAGGATCACGCCGTTTTGCGGCGAGTAGGTCACAAGCACCGCGATCCCCAGCAGCGCCACCACTGTGGAGGCCAGGCCGAAGATAAAGCTGGACACATACAGCAGCCCGAAGCACAGCCAGGTGAACAGCGTCAGCGCCAGCACTACCGGCGCGGCAAGGATTTTCAGCCCCAATTTCAAAATAAACAGCACCGCTCTCATTTCAGCGCCTCCTTCCGCCAGTCCAGGTATGGCTGGCACAGTTCCTCTACGGCCTTTTCGTCCGCCTCTGTCACCTCCCGGCGCCCCCGCGTCCGGCAGATCATGGCAAAATCCTGAAAATCCGAGAGAAGTATATCGAACAGTTCCTCCGGGGTCCGGCAGAGAATGCCATCCACACAGTAGCGGGAATCCTTGTCCCAGGTCAATCGGACATAGCCGCGTTTACAAGGGAGAACTTCTTCCTCCGGGTCGCGCAGCAGGTATTCTTGAAAAATCTCCAAGACGTTTTCAAACGTCAACATCAGCCATCACCTCGTTTCTGACTCCATTATCAAGCACAACCCGCCAAAACGCAACGATACCGACAAAGAAAAAAGAGGGAGGCCCGGCGATGCAGCCCGCACGCGCCGGACCTCCCTCACAGCCGGGGCGTATGCCCCTGTCACGACAGCTTTGCCAGCTGGGTCAATACCTGATGTACCCCATCCCACAAAGCCTCTTGCCGCCGGGATATATCCTCCAGGTCAGCGTCGTAAATGCGCCCGGTTTCATGCGCACGGCGGGCCAGCTGGTTCAAGTTGTTGCTGGAATAGCGCATCAGGGACACCAGCTCCTTCAGTTCCGGCAGTTCCAGGCGCACCACATAGCCGTCCAGGGCCATCTTGCGCAGGTAGGCTTCCCGGTTCTTTGTCCCCAGCTGGGCCATCTTCTGCTCGATCAGCGCCAGTTCTTCCGGCGAGACCCGGAAGTTCAGCTGCACTTCCCGCTTGCGCTTGGGGGCGCTCACCGTTCCGGCTCCTTTTTCTTATGGATGTGAGCTTTCTTTTCAGCGGGGCGCGGCTCCTGTTTCAGTTGGCGGCGGACAGAGCGGCGGGGCGGGCGCAGATCCTTGCTGCGGTCCTCGCTGGCCAGGATGGTGATATAGGTGCCGGGCAGGTCCTTCATGCCGGTGATCGCCAGACTGCGGAATGGCAGCAGCGTCATCAGCTGGTCGTGGGCCTGGGAACCTGCGCGGGCCAGAAAGTCCGGCGAAACGCGGGCTATATAGTGGGTGCCGTGGGGGCTGTTGGGCGTATCCGGCGCACGAAGCTCCTGCAAGAGCCGGGCGGCCTCGGCGCGGATTTCCTCCGGCGTCAGCGGCTGGAGCCGCAGATAATCCTGCCGCGCCTGGCTTAAGAACAGATCGACCAGGCCGGAGTGGCTGTCCACTACAAAGTCCAGATTGCGTTCGCCGCCGAAGCCGTCCGGGTTGGATGGGATGTCCACCGTCTTTGCCCACGCCTTGTTGGCCGGGCTGAAACGCTCATCCCAATCTTTCTGCTGTACGGTGTTTGCCAGCACATAGAGGGTGCGGGTGTAGCCGAACTGCTCGATCACCTGGGGCACCGCATCCTTGTCCAGCCGGTTGTCCCGGTAATGTTCCGAAATGGATGCCTCAATGGCCTCCTTGCAGGCGATGTTGGCGCGGCGGGACGCCCGGTACAAATCCAGGTCGCCCTGTTCGCGGGCATAGGCGGCGTCGTGCCGGTAGAGCGGCAGTTCCCGCTGGGCGTCCAGCGCCGCCTCGGCCCGCTGCTCAATGCTGTCCCGCACCACATCCATGTAGGAAGTCTCCCGGTCAGAAAACTCCTTGTAGACATCGGCCAGCGGGGACGGCGACGCCAGCAGCGCGGCGGCCCGGCTTTGTGGCAGGTCCAGCTCCTCCATCGCCATCAAAATATCCTCCCGGACCGTGTACTCATAGGTATGCTTTAGAATTTCCTCCGGGGGCTGGCTTTTCAGCCAGTCCCGGAACTTGTCCTGTTCGGCGGCCATCTTCTCATAGAGGACCGCGTTTTTGTCGGGATTCATGTTATCGCACCTCCTGTTCGTGGTGTTTGGGTTTCTTTTCGGAGCAGCGCGGCGGCACCGGGCGTTTCAGCCCCTCCAGCACCGAGGGGCGGCTGCTCTTGGCAAGCACCGCCTCCGGCGCAGGTCGGCCCCGGCCGTCCATGTTCAGCAGTACGTCCAGTTCGGCCAGCCGGGCAGATTTGTCCCGCAGTTCCTGCTCCTGGGGGAAGGGCTTGCCCACCTCCGCCTTGGCGGCGGCCTGTTGCTGGTAGAGATTGTCCAGCTGGTTCTTCACCGCCTCCAGCCGCTGGGGCATCTGACTGAGCGCATTGTCGATACGGGTGAGGTTGCCACGGGGGTCTGTGCCCAGCGTCGCCCGGTGGGTCATCTGGCCTTTCAGCAGGAGCATATACTCCTGCCGGAAAGCGTCAAACGACACCGACATAGCGAAGCCCCGGTAACTGCCCACCGGCACCGGGTCGGTCCCTTTGACCTCCTTGCAGGCGTCCAGCAGCGCCGCCCCGGCGTTCTCCTTGTCGGTGAGGGTGTCGCCACGGACTTCCATCCCGGCAAAGCCGTCCTCCGGGTGCGGGTGTTCCGCCAGCGTTTTCATATCCGCTTCCAGCCCGGCGATAAATCCCTTGTTTTTCTCGATCTCCTCCGGGAAGGTTTTGAGCAGCTGGTCCTCCAGGCGGTACTGCTTGCTCTGGTGGTCGGCCTTCATCAGCTTTAACCGCGCCACGTCCACATCCAGGTCCATACGCTCCTTGATGCGCGGGTCTCCGGCGCACAGCGCCTTGATCTCGGCAAAGGACAGCGCGGTTTCGTCCACATCGTCGCAGCTTCGCACCGGCGATTTGGAGGTCATGATCTGGCTGATGAATTTCTGTTTGTTTTCCACCGTCTGCCAGAGGTAGGCGTCGAAAGTCCCCTCGGTGACGTAGCGATACACATGGACGGTCTCGTTCTGGTTGCCCTGGCGCTCGATGCGCCCCTTTCGCTGGGCCAGGTCGCCGGGCCGCCACGGACAGTCCAGATCATGCAGTGCCACCAGGCGGTCCTGGACGTTGGTGCCCGCGCCCATTTTAGCCGTGCTGCCCAGCAGGACGCGCACCTGGCCGGTGCGGACCTTGGAGAACAGCTCTTTTTTGCGCACCTCGGTGTTGGCCTCATGGATAAAGGCGATCTGCTCGGCGGGTACGCCCTGGGCGATGAGTTTTTGCCGGATGTCCTCATAGACCGTAAAGGCCGGTTCCGGCTCATCCAGCGGCACCGCGTCCTCCAAAGCGTAGAGGGTCGGGTTGTCCAGCGCCTTGGCTACCTTTTTGGCGGGCCGGGCCTGGGGCGTGGAGATGTCGCAGAACACCAGCTGGGTCAGCTTGTCAGCCTCGCCATCCCGCCAGATTTGCATGATATTGTCCACGCACTGATTGACCTTGGTGCCCGGCTCATCCGGCAGCAGCTGGTTGATGATCCGCTGGTCCAGCCCCAGCTTGCGCCCGTCGCTGGTGATCTTGAGCATATTGTCCTGGGACGGGTCCACCGTGCCGCTGTGTACCAGGGAAGCGCGTTCCGAGAGCGCCTTCACCATCTCCTGCTGCTGTTCGGTGGGCTGGGCCACGATGTTGTGGTACTCCACCTGGGGCGTGGGCAGGTGCAGCTGGTCGGCGGTTTTAATGTCCGCGACCTCCTTAAAGAGATTCATCAGCTCTGGCAGGTTGAAAAACTTGCTGAATCTTGTTCTTGCCCGGTAGCCGGTTCCCTCGGGCTGGACTTCGTCAAGATGTTTTCGGTAATTTTTCTAAATTCATCAGGTTGTCTGCAAGAAAGTCCCTTGTGACCTCATGTCTGCACATATCCTTGAACATCTTTTCAATCGGCTTTTTGGCGGTTTCGGACTGCTTCACACACACAATAAAAGTGGTCTTGCCAATCTGTACCGAATAACTCGAATTCTGATTTTCCATTGATTTTCTCCTTTTATCGTCATTTTCCGAATTTGGCTGGCAGACTGGCAACTGTGGGTGTACCATGATTTTCTTGCCAGCCAAAATTTTCTGCCAGTCAAATGGCTTATTCCATCCAAAAGACCTTTTTGCGGCCTTCCACGATCTTGCTTTTCAGGGCATCGCCCAGTTCCCGTTTTGCATCCCGGACGGTTCGACCGGGGATGCCCCTTTCCAGAGCCGCCTTGTCGATGTCCTCGCTGAGCACCTGCTTTCCTCCGGCAAGCAGGGCGCAGATCAGGTCTTTGGCTTGCTGGGTCTTGGTTTCCCGCTGCGGCTCGATGCCGGACAGCATTTCGTCTGCGGTAATGTCGTACTCGCCGACCCAGCGGAAGCCGCCCTCATCCCCCAGAGAGAACGCCAGTGACGCTCCCGGCGGGGCAAGAGAACTTTTCTCGTGGGTCAAGATGCGCATGGTGGGGTCGTGCTTCAATTTGCCGATGAACATGACGCTGCGGACGGCGGCGGCAATGTCGATGGAGCCGAGACCCCGTTGCAGGCTCTGCATTCCGGCGGCTTTGTTCAGGTGCCCAATCAGCAAAATAGCGCAGCCTGTTCGCTGCGCTACCTGTCCCAGCCGCATGAAGATGGGGCGCACTTCGTTCGCCCGGTTCATGTCCACGTCGGCACCGAGATACGCCTGGATCGGGTCGATGATGAGCAGTCGGACGTTGTTCTCGACAATGGCTTTTTCAATTCGTTCATCGGAGAGCGTCAGCTGCACCTCGCTGTCGTCAATGACCAGTACCCGGTCAAGGTCTGCGCCCGCTTCGATCAGGCGGGGCTTGACCGTATCGCCCAGACCGTCCTCGGCGGTCTGGTAGATCACGTTGAAGGGTTTCATGCGCTCCATGTTGGGCAGCAGCTTTCCGTTGGTGCAGGCGGCGGCAAGGTGCATGGCAAAGTAGGTCTTGCCCTCGCCCGGATTGCCTTGCAGCACGCTGAGCTTTCCAAAAGGTAGATACGGCTTCCAGAGCCATTCCACCGGGGTCAGCTCCACGTCGCTCATGCGGATGATCTTCACCGTTTCCGGTTTTGACGGCTCTTTCAGCACGATGCTTTTGAAATAATTGCGGTTCGGGATCTCTGCCCGGTGCACGAGAACTTCGTTCCAGTCTTTCATACAGGGCTGGATGCGGGTCACGCGCACACTGTCCGGCAGCAGCGCCGCCAGCCGCTTGCAGGCATCCTCTCCGGCTTTGTCGGCATCCAGACAAAGGAACACTCGCTCCACGTCCGGGCGTTCCGAGAGGAATTGCCGTAGCGCTTTGCTCGACACCCCGCCCAGAGAAAGATAGCCGTGCTGCTGCCAGTTTTTCGGGAACAGTTCGATGAAGGACAGCAGGTCGATGGGCGCTTCAAAGACCAGCAACTGTTTGTCGGTACCACGGTGGGCAAAGCCAAATGCCTTTTCTGCACCTGCTGCATCCTGCCGGAACTTCTCATTGATGCCACGGTTGCTTGCGTAGCGGGGATGCCCGTCTGCATCCCGCCCCACAAAGACCACGTTGTGGTGGGAGGAATCCTCGTAAATATCTCCGGCGGCGATGAAGAAGTTCACCAGCGAGGGGCTGAGTTTCCGCTCCTGTGTCAGATAGTTCAGGATGTTGGCGTTGGTGACGTTCCGCAGCGGCAGACGAAACGCCGGAGAGGGGGCGGGGTCAGCCTCCGGCTGAACTTCGCCCGGCTCTCCGGTCAGCATCTGCACCGCTTCAGGGAAGGACTTGCCGTAAAATTCCATTACGAAATCCACCGGGAAACCGCCCTTGCTCTGGCTGTGCCGAAACCATTTGTTTCCGCAGACGGTCAGGCTGTCGTGGGCTTTCCAACGGTACTCTTTTCCGCTGCGCACCAGCGTTTCGCCCTGTGCCCGGAGAAACTTTTCCAGATCCACCGCATTGGCTTTGTCGATCTGGGCTTGGGTGTAGGTCATGTTGCTCCCTCCTTAAAGCTCCTGTGTGTGATTTTTCGCTTCCGTTTTCTTTGTGCTCTGCGCCGCCTTGGCTTCTTCCAGCTTTTTCAGCACCGATTCTTTTTCCGAGGTCTTGCCGCCCGGTACAGAAAGCTGCTGCTTATTCAGCACCATGTCGATATACTTGCGGATATTTTTCAGTGCGGAGATATCCGGCTGCAAGGTTTCCAGTTTGGTACGCAGTTCTGCGCTGCCGGATTGCAGCGCAGAAAATTCGGCATCCAATGCCGAAAAATCCACCGCTGTGCTGCCGTTCAACTTCATCAGGGTGCGGACAGTTTTATTAAAAGTGTCCAGTTCTTCCTTGTGCTGGGCAGCGTAAGCGTCCTTGGTCAGCTTGAAGTTCTTCTTCATAAAGGTATCATGGATTGGCTTCAGCTTGGCATGAACGGCGGCAGCATCCTTGATTTGAGCGATTGCCCGCATACGGTTTTTGTTCTGCTTCAACTGTCTGCGGAGAGGGGCGGCGGTCTGGTTTAAGCTGTCAATGGCTTGGTTCAAATCCTCGACGGTGTTCAGAGAACGGGCTTTCAGATAGTCCACAGCCCGTTTGACTTCCTCAAAGTCCCGGACAGTGCATTTCATTTTTGCCTTGCCAGACCAATCGCTACGCTGCTCGTTGCGGAGGTTGAAGTAGTCCACCAGCAAGTCGGACAGCGTGGGTTCCTTTGCTTTTTCCAGAGCATCCAGAAGAAGCTGCTTCTTTTCAGTCAGGTCTGCGATCCAGTGTTGCAGACCACGGATGGCGCTGCGGATGGACTGAATCAGGCTGTTGGCTGCACGAATGTCCCGGTTCAGGTTTCCAAGAAAGGTTTCCACTCCACGCTTTTCCATCTGGTGTGCAGCAGGGCCGAGATGCACGGTCGGTATCTGTTGGATGCCCTGCCGTTCAAAGGAGCGCAAGTCAATACGTTCCGGTCTGCCAGCGGCTTCCAGATAGCGGTTGGTAACAACTTCCCAGCTGTGCCGCCAGACCTCGGCATACTTCTGGTCGTTCCAGTCCACCGTGTTTTCATTGTGACACTTCCAGTTGCCGGAAGCGAGCCGGATGCGCTCACCGTTCTCGTCAAGGTCGTACACCTTTCTGGCTTTCGGGAGCCACTTGCCGTGTTCATCCATTGCCCGGAGCGTCAGCAGAATGTGGGCGTGTGGGTTTCCATCGCCCTTGTCGTGGACGGCAAAATCGGCAATCATGCCCTTGGAAACAAACTGCTCCTGACAAAACTCTTTTATCATGGACAAATACTGCTCTTTCGGCACCTCCACCGGGAACGCCAGCACGATGCGCCGGGCAAGCTGGGAGTTCCACTGGTTCTCCACGGCTTCCACGGCGTTCCAGAGGGTTGCACGGTCTGCAAATCCGGGCGGCGCATGGGACGGCAGCATGATCTCGGCGTGGACAAGCTCTTTCTTCTTGTTGTAGAATTTTGTTTTCTGGTCGTACTCGCTGAACAGCCGTTCGCCGCTTTGATAAGCGGCCCCGGCAACAGCGGACTGCCCTTGGCTGCGCTTAACGATGGTAATTTTGAAATGCGGACACGGAATAGGCATCACCCCCAAACAAAAAGACCGCCCAGCAAGATTGCTCTTGATGAACGGTCTGGAATCGTATTTGGTTGTGCTCACCGCCTTAGAACGGAGTGCTATGCGCTTCGGTCTTAGGCGGGAGCCGCAAAAGGATAGCTGCAAAGCAGCGCAAGGAAAATGCAGTTTTCCTTGGGATGGAATCGGGCTGGCGCACAAACGCCAGCTTCGATTTCATCGAGCCGTCTGCAAGACCGCAATTTCACCGGAACGGTGTATAATTGCGCCCTTTATTCTAAAGGGTTTTGGACGTTGCTGCGTTCGTGAACATCATGCACCATCTTTGCAAGAGCCAGTACGACTTCCGGTTGACGGAACGAGATTTTCAGCAGTTCCATCACCTGATCATCGGTCAGCTCTCCCGGACAGACCAGAAAGCTTTCCAGCATTCCGGCACGGGTGCAAAGACGATGCACACGCTCTCTCCGATTCAGCTCTGACATCTGGCGTTCAAGGATTTTCTCCCGGTGCTGACAAGCGCGCAGCTTTTGCTCTGCTTTGGCTTTTTCGCTGCGGAGATAGGCAAGGTCGGTTTTGGGTTGGGTCATGGCATCACGCTCCTTTGCAAAATAAAAAGCAGCGAAGCTTACAGAAGCTACACTGCTTTGGGGTATGTAGTACTAAATCGGATAGTCCTCATCAATAATACTGAACTCATCCATCAATGAATCAACAGGTCGAGGACTATCTTCTTTGAACACAGACATGAGATCGCAAATTTTCTGATGCAGTTCATCAAATGTTATAATAGTCAAGTTATTGAAACTGCTCCGATAAAGCTCAAATGCTTTCTGCTGTTTAGCATTTAATGTACTGATTTTTCCGATAACAACAACACATTTCGGTGAGAAAGCCCGAACTGTGTCAGCCTCTTCCAAATCTCTGGTTAACGTACTGAAATTCTTTTGTAGTTCATCGCGATAGTTAAGGACTTGATTGACTGCGCCACTCATATCAAGACTCATGCTGTATGTTTCACGATACGGTTTTCCAACAATCTCGGTACATGGTGTTTTTATCTCAATCAATGCAACATTTTGTGTCATTTTATTTCTGTATATAAAATCGCACACATTACCGCCTTTGTTGTCAAGTGACTTTCCACCGACAAAAGCCTTTTGTGCATATATTGTACATGGACAAGAAAAAATCTGCGCTAACACCCACTGATTTTCGTTGAAAACCTTTTGCTGCCAAAATTCTTCCTTTCCGTTATCAAGATTTTCTCGCATAAGGGCTTCCACACGCTTCAGCCCCTCTAAACTGGCGGATGTTGTTAAAGCCTGCAAATTTTCATTTGCAAGACTCGATAAACTATTTTTCAATGATTCATGGGAACTAGTTTGGGTTATCAGCTGGAGAAGGATTTTAATCAGTTCAAAATTTTGAGGTTCTCCAATCATTCTTGCTGCAGAAGGATCGTTTTGAATAACTTCAAGAAAGCTGGAAAATGAACTGTCTATTTGTGCGAATCTTGCAGAACCAAAAGGAATACCATTCATGCAGCCGGACAAATCATATAACTTTTTTAATCCCATAAAAAGATTATATGTTTCCTCTGAATGCAGTTCTATTTCTACCCAATCTCCATTTTTTGCCGATCCTCGCGTGACTTTTTCACAAGGAGCAACACTATCGGTAGGAAAGTACTTCTCATTTTTTGACTTTCGTTCAAGGAGCAGCTTTCCTCGAACAGATTGTTCTGGATTGTTTTGATTATCCACAAGCATTGGCATAAATCGAAAACGAAATCGTTCTGTACTGCTTAGAACAACCGGGGTAGCATCAGCTGTCATTGCAGATCTTGATACAACATCAATACACGATTCTTTCATTAAAAACGTCTCCACTATTATAGCCAGATGAGATTTCCGCAATCCGATTTCTTCTAGCAATTTCTCTAAAAAAAGTTGCTCTTTGTCGATCTCAGAGAATCCACTTGTAGTACCTTATGTCAAATTCTAGGAACTAAAGTCCTGAAATCAATCGAATTTGATGTAATATCCCACTTGGCAACTTGCATCTTTTTGATTTTTCTGCCATCGCCAAAATCAAGAAGGTCTGTTCGTGACAGGTTATTCAAAATTTTATTTAGACTACCGATACCGGCAGACGAAAGCAAAAATGCTTCAGCAGGATCACATAGCTTACAATATGCCCAAAGCTGTCCTAAATCGTGCAAGTTCAACTGCGTCTTTTTGGCCTCAATAAAAGCAATTGCAGATTTGCCGCCTTTTACTATGATGCCAAGAACATCAATTTGGATATCCAATCCAACCGTTTGAGGATAGTGGTCAATCATACCATAGTCTTCAAGAATAACATCAAGCGTTCTGGCGTGAGAATCAACGGTAACTATATGTGCACCCTTATACTTGTCTTCAAGATATTTCTGAAGCCAAATTCTCATAGGTTCATACAGTTCAATTTCCTTTTTTACATTACTCGCCATAGCCAAGTACCTTTGCCAAGTCTGTCCACGAATCAAAGTGCTGTCCACGAATTTCTTCCGGTAAATATGGATCATTTTCACCGGGATGATGAGGTTTAACACTTCTCCTGATAGGCTTCTCCCAATAGAATTTATGCGTTTTGGCTGGATCGATAAACTCTAACAGCTCCTCACTGTACTTCTCCAGTGCTTCTTGCTTGTGCTGGATATTAAATCCTACCGCTAAAAATTCGTTAGCAAAAATCTTGACTTGATGCTCTTTTTTCCAGAAGTTTGGTTTTCCTTCATTATACTTAACAAGTTTTCCGTCTCGGAAGTTCGGATGGCCAAAATCAATTGTTTGAACCGGGACATCGATTGCCTTCAGCATGTTGGCAATATCAATCACCATGTACCAGTTTCCGGGAATTTCAATATAAACACGGTGTGCTCCTTCTTGGCCAAATGCAATATTGCTCTTGCGAATATATCCCGTAACGTCCGCAATTCCTTTCAAAAGAGCTTTCTTTTCATCTGCCGTAATACCAAATAATTCCGGATTCATTCGCATAGTAGAATGATGCGTTCCATTTCCAATTAAGCGCATAAGCTCGCGCATCACATATTCATCATTCGACTTTGTAAAGGACATTTTGGTAGAATGTTTCGACTGCGTAACGGTCAAATCGTGTCCAATTAACGGTTCAATAATCGAGCGAATATCAACCGTACTTGCTTTTACATAAACGGAAACGTCTTTCAAGTCATCTGTATACAGATTTTTGTAAGGGATATCTATGGTGATGGTTGTTTCTCTAGTACCTCGTTGAATTTCACCATTTCCGAGAATCATACCAGTCAAATAGGCCATTTCAACATTCATGGTTATGTACACGCTCCCTTTTATTATAAGGCATATCCTTTTTCAAACTCTTCCAAATATCCATTGTCTTCCGCAATTTTTCGGATTGTTGCAACATCTTGATGCCTGCCAAAATGGAATCCATAGAACTGGACGAGATCGACAACAAAACGAGATTTATTGATTCGTCCAACACAACCACCGTTTCCTGCTCTTATACTGTCATTCAAAACAGCAGGGCAGTTGTCTAAACTAGCAAAATTGATTCTAAACTGTGCTCCAAGTTTATTGGGTAAGCCACTAGGGGTATCGCCAAGTTCAATTGGTCTATACACTTGTCCCGGAAATAAATTTTCAAATACCTTATCGCGCCCGTCTTTTGGAATCTCCGCCTCAAACGAACTAACTCTTCCAGGACGAGCCATATAACCAACAACTTCAAACCATTGTTCACAGGACATTGAAATACTTTCGGCTCGCGGACCAACCAAGCAACTAGATGTGGTTGGCATATACGGTTTACGATCAAATGCGTAATTACTCATAAAAGTCACTTCCCTAATATTTCATAAATTCTGTCTGCAAGAGCTTTTGCTAACAGAGGGGGAACAGCATTTCCAATCTGCTGTCGGATATATAGCTTTTGACCAAGAAAGACAAATTTATCATCAAAGGATTGAAGTCGGGCAGCCTCTCTAGGTGTTATTGCACGATTTAAGAATGGATGATTATTCGTTCCGTTTGAAGACGCATCGAAACGAGTATCGATTGTTGGTGATACATCATCCCATTTCAATCGGCCCCATGTCCCAGAAAATTGCTGCTTACCCACCATATCCTGCGGTAAAAATTCCTTTCCACATTCAGGTGGAATCATTGACAGCTTTTTTATAGCAATCTCGGCATGGTTAGACGCCTTATGATTATAAAGCATTTTACTGCCGCTTCTCATTTGACGCTGGTAAAGGCTTGTGGTCTCCGTGATATAGGGTTGTTCAAATTCTCCCTCACCAGAATTCAAATAAGCCAGATCATAAATCGCATCTCTGACTGTAACCTTTACACTGTCTGTCGGGATTGGCAAGGTAATTTTTTTATGCTTCGAGCAAATAAAAATTGCACGCTGCCTAGCTTGTGGAACGCCAAAATCGGATGCATTCAAAACACCATAGTCCACCTGATAGCCCATATTAGTGACTTTTTCCACAATCTGATCTTTGAACCATCCTGCAGAAGTCGAAAGTAACGCTTTTACGTTTTCTATTACAAAAACTTCAGGAGAGACAGCCGCCACAATATTCAAGTATTCGTTGAATAAAAAATTTCGAGGATCATTAAGGCCAAGCTTCTTACCTTTAAGAGAAAAACCCTGACAAGGCGGACCGCCAATAATCATGTTGATTTTTTTCTCTCGGCTCATTTTGATTATCTTCTTTTTAATTGCGCTATCCGTAATGTCTCCATGGACAATTTCTGTATCCGGCATATTGTGCTTGAAAGTTGCAAGTGCGTGTTCATTAAAATCCAGCGCAATCACTGTTTTAAAATGCGTGTTTTTTTCCATTCCATATGAAAAGCCACCTGCACCGCTAAACAAATCCAAAACCCTAAACTCTTGAATGTTATCTTTCTGAATCATTCTATTTCGAATCAAAATCCTTTTGAATAGTTCCTTTCCATTGATTGTAGGCTTAAACAGATCATATTCATTATCTGAACCGTGATTTGCTTCACCTAAAATCTCAAACTGGTCGCTATTATATTTATCAATAATTGTAATCGGAACACCCATAATTCCTGCATAGTCGTAGGGAATATCTGTTACCTTACGGACATTTATTGCATCGTATGTATCATAGTGAGGGTACTCTTTGGGATCGTACTTTTTGGTAAGGACAAGCTGTTCATGGCGTCTTTCAATATCGAGATTGGTTAGCCACATTGCATTTCCGAGACTTCTCCATTTTTGTCCACTCTCATCCACCCAGTATCTCGTGCTTCGTGGCTCAGAAGACTGAGGTACTCGGAATTTCATATCGCCAAACTGGTAGCCCGTCCATGCTTGGTTGTTTTGAATCAATGGAAAAATCTCTTTATAAGTTAACGCATTTTGATTTCCAATTAGCAAATAGCTTTTTTGGTACTTAACTAGCAAGGCGACTAGTTCTTTAAACAGAGAAAAAGGCGGGTTTGTAACCACAATGTCTGCTTGCTTTAAATATTCAACGCACTCAGAGCTTCTAAAATCTCCATCACCGCATAACATCCGAACGCTTTTTGTCTTTCGCAAAAAATTCTCAATATCATCATCGGTAAAAACGATAGCTTTACTAGGAATTTTTTTCAAATCCAAAACACGGCCATGCGTTTCTGCTGTAAAAATTTGGTTGCAATCAAACAGGCTTGTTTGTGTCAAGCTGCCCTCGGAAGCTACATAAGAAGTGCAAATCAAACGTTTCAGCCCAAGCTTGTTAAAGTTGCGTACAAAATAACGGCAAAAATTCGACTTGAATGGATCATCGCAATTGCAGAGAACGACCTTTCCTCGAAAATGTTTCAAGTAATGTTGAAGTTCCTTTTCAATAGCTTCATACGTGGTGTAGAATTCATCATCTTTTATATTTTTTGCTGTCTGAAGGTTACTATTATTATTTCCCATAACACACTCTCCTGCATATGTTGGCTGAGTAAATCAACAATAATCTACAATGTCATCAATCTTACAGTCGAGTACGCAGCATATTTTCACCAAGGTATCCAATCGAACATCCTCGTTTTTTCCCATACGAGCCATTGCGTTCGTACTAATCTTCGAACGCTTGACAAGTTCGGATTTGCTCATGTTTTTGTCTATCAGCATTTTCCAAAGCTTATTATAATTGAGTGCCATGTGCATTCTCCCGTTATCTGGACAACTTGATTTCTGGAATCAACTATATCACACTATTGTCGGAAGTTCAATTGAATATTGAATTTTTCAAGCAAAATCTTTTATGTACCATGCCGGATATGTCTTTTCTTTCCGGCATGAATCAGTTATTAAATATCAAGCGTAACACGAACCGCTTTATTGAGACGATATATGTTCTCTCGTTTTTCGCCCTTTGCCTTTTGGCAGCACATCTCCGGATGCTGCGCAGCAAGAGCGGCAAGCTGTTTCTGCAAGTCAGGATTCAGCGTAAACACGCTGCTTGTTCCGTCCTCGCTGGCGTAAATCATGGTTTCCAGCTTAAACATTGTCATCGGGGTCGACAAAATCTTCCTTCCTCCATTCCTTATTCTCCTCGATGTCCTGCATCAGGAGCCGCATATTGGTGTAGCACTCCATCTCGGCACGGACGAAATAGAACATCTGGTCATACCAGTCTGCCAGCGTTTCGTCCTCCAGCTTCCGGCAGAAGTCATACACCAGCTTGTTCTGATTGGGGTCAACCGTCAGCCCGGCAATCTCGTACAGCCGCTTGCGTGTCAGTTCCAGATCGGCGCAGCCATAGGTGTAGAGCAGCTTCTTTTCTTCAAACGTCAATTTCATAGGCTTGTACCTCCGTATTAAAAAAGGGTCTGCCATGTGCAGACCCGATGTAACAAAAAGACCGCCGTGCATTGTGCAGGACGGTCTTGAACTCAGGATTGGAGAAAATCCCGGAGTTCCTCAGCGAAAAAGGAGATTTTTGCGATAGCAGCTATCGCTATGTAAGGCAGGACGAAAACCACAAATGCGGTAATCAGCATCTTCAGGACTTCGCCGCCGTCTGTCAGCTTCATGATCCAGCTTGCCAGAGCCACGAAGAAGAACAGCCCCGCCAGCAGATTCGTCAGGATCGTGGAGAAGGTCGTGAGGAAGATGCCCACCCATTGCGCCAGAATCAGTAGCAGAAGCAGCGGGAGAAGGGCAAGTTTCAGCATCCATTTCAGCACAGCCATCGTGGGCACCTCCTATACAAAAATCAGCTCGGTCTTGATGATCTCCTCGGCACGGTTGCGGATGCTGTTCATCCTGCGCACCCATTCCAGTTGATCGGCAGCTTTCAGGGCTTCGGTCACGCCCTCGGCTTCCTGCATCTGCCAGACGGTCAATGCAAGCTGTTCCTCGGCTTGCTTGTCCAGCTTGGCAAGATAGCCGCCCAACTCACCGGACAGGAGCAGTTGATTATACCGGATGGGATGCTGCTCCTTCAGATACATTTTATGTAAGCGGCCCCACCGCCCGGTGGGGTGCTGCTCTGCCGGGGCTGCTGCGGTCAGATTCGGCAGATAGTGGTCATTGACAAGGGTGTAGTCCAGACCGTTAGCGTTGTCATGGATGGAATTTTTCATGGTAGTCATGCTGCATTATCCTCCTTTGGTTTCGGCGTTGGGACTGCTTCTGGGTCAGGTTTTGGATTTCCTTTTTTCTTGTGATAGAATTCCAAGGTTTTCCTGTTGTGGTTAATTCTCCTGCACTCCTCGGAACAAAATTCCTGCTGGCTGTGTGTAGGCCAGTAGGAATGCCCACATACGGCACAGGCACGTTGCCTGTAGTAGTGAGTTCCTCTCTCGGCTTCTCTATCCGCTTTCTTTTGCTCCTGTCTTGCCTGATTCCAGCATTCCCTTGAGCAGAAAAGCTGTCGGTTGCTCGTAGGTGTAAACATCTTCCCACAGTGCGGACACGTTTTGGTTTTAATGATCTCGCCACCGTTTTCAGCGATTTTCTTTGCCTTTCGCTTTTCTCGGTAGGCTTTTTCACGTTTGCGCTGTTTTTCCATGCGCTGCCGTTCTTCCTGCTCCTTCTGTGCTCTCAGTTCGGCAAGTTCTTCCTCGGTATAAGCAATATCGACTTGGCCGACATAGTTGAAATAAATGTCAACCTTTTGTGTGCGGGCATTGCCTGCACCCTCGGCTTCATAAACAACGATTTTATCGACAAGTTCGTTAAACATTGAATCGGAGATTTCTGTTGGATTTTTGCACTTACGAATCAGCGAAATGAAATGTTGAATATCAACAGAACTTGACTTATCTTCGGCAATTTCGGATTTCATCGTTTCCATCTGCGATTCCAATTCTGCCTGCTCGCTATCATACTGTGCCATCAGCTGCTTGTACTGTCGTTCGGGCAACAGTCCAGACATAAGATTTTCGTACAGACTACGAATAAGGGCAGAAAGCTCATCATAGCGTTTTTGACAACGTTTCAATTCCGATTGGTTCTGCTTCGGCTTTTCTTCACGTTTCTCTTTCCAAAGTGATTGCAGTTCCAAAGCGAAGGTTTCTTCATCTTTTAGAACAAATCTCGAAAAGCGTTTGACCGATGCCACTATCAGGGCTTCAACATTATCGGCACTGATTGAATGGGCAGTACAGCCATTCACCCGACTTGCATATCCACCACAACGATAAGAATATTGAGTAGACCCATCCTTTTTACTGTAGTGTGTTTGCAAGGTCAATCTTCTACCGCAGTCGGCACAATACAGATACCCGCTTAAACGGTTGGTGTGCGTTCCCCAAGCAGAAGCACGATTCACTCGGCATCTGCGTTTCTGAACACTATCCCAAAGTTCTTGCGATATAATCGGTTCATGCGTGTTCTGGAAAACGTACTGTTCATCTTCATCTGTTTCTTTTCTCTTGTGAAGTTTGAAATTTGTGCTTACAGATTTTCGTAAAACAGTGTGTCCCAGATATTCCTGCCGACCTAAAATTGTTCTTACGGAGGAGGTGCCCCACAGGTACGGATTGGAGAACTTTGTCCCATTGTACTGCTCCGGGTGATATTTCTTTGCGTATGCAGCAGGAATCAGGACTTTTTCCTCTGTCAACAGTTCTGCGATTGTCCGTGGGCTTTTTCCTTCGTTCGCAAGAAGAAAAATGCGCTTTACGACTTCGGATGCCACCGGATCAACAACAAGTGTCTGCTTGTCGTTCGGCAAACGGTTATATCCATACGGAATAGAGCCGCTGCAACGTTTTCCATCTTTCATCCGGGCATCGAACACAGCCTTGATTTTATTACTCGTGTCTTTGGCATACCATTCGTTCATAATATTCAAAAACGGAGCAAAATCATTGTCTGAAGCATTGTTGCTGTCGATGCTGTTGTTGATTGCAAGGAATCGGACGTTTTTCTGTGGGAACAGAACTTCCGTATAAAAACCGACTTGCAGATAATTTCGTCCTAAGCGGCTCATATCCTTCACAATAAGCGTTTCGACATTTCCTGCTTCTACCTCTTTTATTAGAGATTGAAAGCCTGGACGATTGAAATTCACACCTGAAAAGCCATCATCTGTAAAATGGCGGATGTTCTTGAAGCCGTTCTTTTGGGCGTAATCTTCCAGATATTTCTTTTGGTTGGTGATGGAATTCGATTCACCAGCAAGATCATCATCTCTTGACAAACGCTCATAGAGTGCGGTGATTTTGGGTTCTTTAGGCATTTGTTCTACCTCCTTTCTTATGGAATCTTTCAATTTAGGAGAATCAAGTTTATCGTCCTATTAAAGTATAGCCCTCCGGGGCCAGCTCCAGCGCCGTCACGGTTTCGCCGAAGCGGGAGGCCCAGCAGTCAAAATGGGCCATGCCCAGCTCTTGCAGGCGGTCATACTGGAGATACCGCTGCATGGTGTAAAGCTCGGTCATAGAGTTGGAAACCGGCGTGCCGGTGGCAAAGATGACGCCCCGGCTGCCGGTGATCTCGTCCATGTAGCGGCACTTGGCGAACATATCTGAAGATTTCTGCGCATCCGTGGTGGAGAGGCCCGCCACGTTGCGCATTTTTGTGTAGAGAAAGAGGTTCTTGTAATTGTGCGCCTCGTCCACGAACAGCCGGTCTACGCCCAGCTGTTCAAACGTCACCACATCGTCCTTGCGGCCCTCGGCTTGCAGCTTTTCCAGCCGCGCTTCCAGAGACTTTTTCGTGCGTTCCAGCTGCTTGACGGTGAACCGTTCCCCGCCGCTGGACTCTACCTCGGAGATACCCTCGGTGATTTCCCAAATCTGCTCATGCAGCAGCCGCTCCTGACGTTCCTTGCTGATGGGGATTTTCTCAAACTGGCTGTGACCCATGATGATGGCATCGTAATCGCCAGTGGCGACTCTGGCACAAAATTTTTTGCGGTTGTGCTTCTCAAAATCTTTTCGCGTTGTCACCAGGATGTTGGCAGATGGGTAGAGCCGCAGGAACTCCGACGCCCACTGCTCGGTCAAGTGGTTCGGCACCACAAAGAGAGATTTCTGGCAAAGGCCCAATCGTTTGGCCTCCATCGCGGCCCCAACCATTTCAAAAGTTTTGCCCGCGCCCACCTCATGGGCCAACAGCGTGTTGCCGCCGTACAGCACATGGGCAATGGCGTTTTTCTGGTGTTCCCGCAGGGTGATGGCCGGGTTCATGCCGCCGAAAACGATGTGGCTGCCGTCATATTCGCGGGGCCGGGTGCTGTTCATTTCCTCATTGTACTGGTGGACCAACGCCTGCCGCCGTTCCGGGTCGCGCCAAATCCAATCCTTGAACGCCTCCCGGATGGCCTGCTGCTTCTGGGCGGCCAGGGTAGTCTCCTTGGCATTCAGCACCCGGCGCTCCTTGCCGTCCGCGTCCTCCACGGTGTCGTAGATACGGACATCCCGCAGGTTGAGGGAATCTTCGAGGATTTTATAGGCGTTGGCGCGGCTGGTCCCGTAGGTGGTATAGGCCGCCACGTCCCTCTGTCCCACGGCGTTTTTGCCGGAGATCCGCCACTCGGCGGTGAACGCAGAGTAGTGGACTTCAATGCTGCGCTGGAGGTAAAAGGGCGTGTCGAAGGTCTCGTACATGAATTGCTGGATGTACTCCTTGTCGATCCAGGTCGCCCCCAGCCGCACCTCGATCTCAGACGCGTCCAGGTCCTTGGGCTGGGCGGCGGTCAGGGCCTCCACGTTGACCGCAAAGGCCGGGTCCTGTTCCGCCGCCCGCTGGGCCTGGCGCAGCTTCCGGCGCACGTTGCCGGACAGGTATTCATCGGCGGTCACATAATGGGGCGTCCCGTCCGGCTCAGTCTGGCCGGGCACACGGAAGATGACACCGCGCAGCTCGTCCGCCAGTTCTTCGCCGGTTTTGCCGGTAAGCTGTTCCATGTAGGCCATGTCCACGCAGGCTTTCTCCGAGATGGAGACCGCCAGCGCCTCGCTGGCCGTGTCCACGGTGGTGACGGCCTCATGGGGTTTGATAGTGCGCTTGGTGAACATATCTGCCTTGCGTTCCAGCCTGCCGTCCTCGTCCAGCACTTCCAGCGCGCAGAGCAGGTAATAGCTGCTGTCATCGGCAAAGGCCAGCCGGTTCGCACGGTCGTTGATAAGGCCGTACTTTTCAGAGAAATCGTCATAGCGGCGGTTCAGTTCGGCCATCTGCGCCCGGATGTCGGCATCCGGCGCGGCGGCGTCCATTTCCAGGTCGATGAGCTGCTGCACACAGTCACGCAGCTCCACCAGCCCTTTGACGCGGGCTTCGGCGGTGGCGTTTAAGTCAGGGCGCACCATGCGGCTGTTTTCCCGGAAGTACACCGCCCCATCCACCACCGTGTAGGAATAGTTTTTCACATCCGGGTCAGCCGGTAGGGAATCGTCGATGTCCTCGCCCTCGCCCAGCTCCGGCAGCGCGGCCTCCTGATAGGTGCCGTGAATGTGATGTACGGCGTCGTGCAGTTGGTCGGCCAGCTCCAGCCCCTCAATGGGGGCTACGGTGTAATCCTGCTTGCCGTATTGGGTGCTTTCGGCGGTAGGCCGCCCCAGCACCATCTCCGGGTGATCCAGAAAATACTGGTTGACCGTGAAGCCTTCTTCGGTCCGGCCGGTTTGGGTCCAGTCCGGGGCGATGTCCAGCGGACGGTCCCGCTTTTGCAGAAACAGGATGTCGGACACCACATCGGTCCCGGCGTTGGCGCGGAAAGCGTTGTTGGGCAGGCGGATTGCCCCCAGCAGCTCGGCCCGCTGGGCCAGATACCGGCGCACGGTGGAATCCTTGGCATCCATCGTATAGCGGCTGGTGACGAAAGCCACCACGCCGCCCGGCCGCACCTGGTCCAACGATTTTGCGAAAAAGTAGTTGTGGATGTTGAAGCTCAGCTTGTTGTAGGCTTTGTCGTTCACCTGATACTGCCCGAAGGGCACGTTGCCGATGGCGAGATCATAGAAGTCCCGCCGGTCGGTGGTTTCAAATCCTGCCACGGTGATGTCGGCCTTGGGGTAGAGCTGCTTTGCAATCCGACCGCTGATGGAATCCAGTTCCACGCCGTACAGACGGCTCCCGGCCATGCTCTCCGGCAGCATCCCGAAGAAATTGCCCACGCCGCAGGACGGCTCCAGAATGTTGCCGGTGCGGAAGCCCATCTGTTCTACCGCGTCGTAGATGGCGCGGATTACAGTGGGGCTGGTGTAGTGGGCGTTGAGGGTGGAGGCTCTGGCCGCTTCATATTCTTCCGGGGTCAGCAGCTCCTTCAGCTCGCCATACTCGGCGGCCCACGCGGGCTTGTCCGGGTCAAAGGCATCCGCCACGCCGCCCCAGCCCACATAGCGGGACAGCACTTCCTGCTGCGTCGGCGTGGCCTGCCCGGTGGTTTCCTCAAGGTATTTCAGCAGCTTGATCGCCGCCACATTGGCCTGGTACTTGGCCTTGGGGCCGCCTTCGCCCAGATGGTCGTCGGTGATGCGGAAGTTCGCGGCGTTACGGCGCAGATTGTCCCGGTACTCCTGATAGGCCGCCTGCTCGGCAGCCCTCTGGTTGGGGAAGGTCTGCCACTCGCCGTTCACCGGGATGGCAACCGGGTGGTCCGGCTTTTCCTCCGGCTCCGCGTCCGGCGTCGGTTCGGGCGGCGTGGGTTCCGGCCGGTCAACGTGCAGCCGTTCCACCACCACGTCATAGGGAAGTCCGTTTTTGTCGCCAGGGTAGACAGCCACCGTCTCGGAGTGGAACGCCGGTGCCTCGGCGGCTTCTTCAATGGGCTTGGCGGTTTCGGCAGGTTCTTCCACGTCGGCAGGGGCTTCCATATACGGTTCATCCTGCTCCTGCACAAAGCCGTCCAGCTGGCGGGCATACAACCCGCGCAGCAGCGGCGCGACTTCATCCCAGCGGAAGAACAGCATGGCCAGCCGTTTTTCGTCCGCGTCCAGCACTTCCAGCTCGATACCTTCGGGTATGGTGCGGTAGTCGGCGGTGTCGCCGGTCTCCAACTCCATCGTCTCGATGATGTCGGGGTAGGCCCGGCTCAGCCACAGGGCGACCTCCCGGTTGCTCTTGCCGGTGCGCAGCAGTTCGGAAACCTCCGCCTTGTCCGCCGCGCCGATGAGGCCGTGGGTCAGCACGTCCCGCAGGTCCTGGTCCGCCGTGTCGGGGTTGACGGGCAGGAACTCGGTGTAAAAGTCGTTGCGGTTGTCTGCCCGCAGAAGCTGCTCGAACCGCTCCCGGCTCTCGGCCCGGTAGATGGGATAGCTCATGCCGGTGGGCAGCAGCTGCACCGTATCTTCCCGCAGTTCGGTGATCTGGTGGGCGCGGTCATCCAGATAGACGGTATCGCCCACATTGTAAACCGGGGCGGACGGGTCGTAAGAGGTGCGCTCCGGGATGGTGCCCCGGATGGCGGCATATTCCTCGTCCGACACCGTGATGTCGATCTCATGGGTGGGTTCGCCGCTGCCGATGGTGAGGGTGTCTCCCTCGCGGGTGATGGGCTGGCCGGACAAGTCCGGCAAAGGCGGTTTTGCCGCTGTCTCGGCCTGTTCCTCGGCTGCGACGGCCTCCACATCCCGCATGACCTGCTGGATGAACGGGTCACTGTCCAGTTTTTCCGGGTCCACTACCTGACCGTTCACAATGCCGCGCTCGGCCAGCGCCTCCCGGATGGCGATGGGGTCGATGTTGTCAAAACGGTCCTGTTCTTCTTGGGTATAGAACCGATCTTCCTTGATAAGCTGGGCGATCCGGCGCTGCACCTTGGGCCAGGGCAGCATCGTTCCATTGGGGCTTTCCGGGCGTACTGCAAACGGAGTTTTGCCGTCGCCGCCGTCAAACTCATGGGCCAGCCATGCGGCGGTGTCTTTTTCACGGGCGTGGTCCTTCATGTAGCGGACAACGGCGAGCTTGCTTTCGCTCTTGCCGTTCCAGTCCTGGATGGCTCGGTCAATGTCATTGTCCGAAAGTGGGCGCAGCAGCTCGTGGAGACGCGGATAGGTCTCGTCAATGATTTCTCTGTGCAAGCGTTGGCGAAACTCCGGCGTATAGGAATAGAGCTGGAGCAGTTCCCTGTTTCCGGACGACAAAACAGCGCGGCGGATGGCCGACCTGCCTTCAATCGCGGCACTTTCATAGTCGCTGTGACCACAGGCGTTGCGGTATCGGATATCCTCGGCAACAGCCTCCAAAATGATGGGCTTATATTTCTCATGCAGTTCCCGGAGCGTGGGCTTTGCCGCCTCTGGCTCATGGTCGGCAGCTTCTATCTGCGGCTGTTCCTGGGCAAAAGAAAAAGCAGAGGGTGTTTTCACGCTCTCTGCTTCATCAATTTTCTGGATTTGTTCCGCTTCGGAGAGGAACAGGTTTAAGGTCAGCTGTTGATAAGCTCCGCTATCAGAATTTCCTCGGCCTGGGCTTTGCAGGTGTTCATCAGGCCCACCCACTGCATCGGGTCGGCGGCTTTCAGCGCCTCCGTCGCGCCCGCCGCCTCGGCCATCTGGGGCATCATCTGCTCCAGCCGCCGGTTCGCCGTCTCGTCGATTTCCAGAAGGTGCGGGTACAGCTTCTCGGTCATCAGCAGCTGGTTGTACAGGATAGGCCGGTGCTGCTTCAGGTACGCTTTGCGCATCCGGCCGTACTTGCCCAGGGGCTTCTCCGGCTGTTCGGACAGCTTCAGGTCGGGGATCAGGTAATCGCCGTTCCTCGTGTAAGTCAGGTTGTTCTCCATGTGTGGCACTCCTTTCCGCGCTCTTGGCGCGCTCATAGTTCTGGATGGTGACGCCGATCTGCCGCAGCACCTGCTGGTTTGCCTGGCTGACCGCCGTGCCCAGCGCCCCGATCACGGCGGGGGTGTTGAAGTCGAAGATCGGCATGAAGTCCTCATGGCTGAAATATTGCTCCGGCTCCAGCCCGCAGCGGGACATGAGGGCGTAGGTGATGCTGACCGTGGCGGCGGATTTGAACTGGACTTCGATGTTGTACTCATCGTACTCCTCCAAAAAGGAACCGTCAACGATAGGGAGAATATCCCGCCGGTGGTCAGCCCAGTATTCCTCCGCCAGCTTGGCGGCCACATCGGCCAGCTGCTGGGCCAGGTCGCCGCCGCTCACATCGTAGTTGCGTTCCAGCATCGCCATGACCGGTGCGGTGTGTTCCTCGTTCAGCGTCCACAGCCAGGGGGTGCGGGAATGTTCACGGGTGCCTGTGTCAGAAATATCAAACACATAGCGCAGCCGGGGCCGGTCGCCGGAATCGTCCACCAGCGCGATACCCTTGGAGCCGCGCCGGATGTAGCGGCCCATGCGGTTGTTCCACAGGTCGTATTCGGCGCAGGCGGTGGCGTCCGGGCGCTGGGCGTAAATCATCATCTGCTCATGGAACGGGTACTTGTAGAGCCGGGCGGCGGTGGTGAGAAAGCCCGCCCACTCCTGCCAGCTGCCGGTGAGCTGCCGCGCCACCTGATCGGCCATCTGCGCATATTGTTCTGCTTTGGTTGGCATGGGGTTCTGTCCTCCTTTCAGTTTTAGGTAAAAGAAAAGCAGGAAACCCCGAAAGATTTCCTGCTCGGTGGTGCCGTCCGTAACGGCAAGCAATTCAGTTGTCAAAATATTATTTCATATTTAGTACGTCAGCAACTGTTTTTGGCGCGTCTTTGTTGATTTCGTGGCCTGCGCCGGGGACAATTTGCAAAGTCGCATAGGGAAGTAATTCATTTAACTTTTTCGATGCTTTTATATTGGCGCTATCTTTTTCGCCGCACAAAATAGTAACGGGACAAGTAATTCTGTCTAATTGTGGGGTGAAATCCAGCAACCTCATCGAGTGTGACAGTTTAATCGTATCGCTTTTTGATAATCCCATGCTATCAAAACTCTTGCTGGGCATACAGCGGAACAAGAAATTTTGAAAATCTATCAGGGATGTTGGTACTTTATATTGTGCGCCTATTAAAATCAGCGATGCCACTTTATCCGCGTGACGAATTGTGAAATCAAGGGCAAGCAATGCCCCTAACGATAGGCCGCAGATACGAAGCGGCTCTGTCGCATTAGAATACTGCCGCTCCAGATTATCCAAAAGCCGGGAGTAAGATATTTCATTCCCCGTCACAGAAAAAAGCTCCGGGCAATCAACATTGGAAGTTGAAAGTTGACGAACTACCTCTTTCCAGTCTTGTGCTGTTTGTCCCAATCCGTGTAGAAGAACTGTTTTCATTTTTTGTCTGCGGCAGCCCCTTTCTTCTGACAATGTAAATAATCTCCCCCAAAGCACACAAGAGAAAGCGCAAGGGTGATCCCACTGTTAAATATATCAGACATAAAGTCAAACTGGGCTTGTGGCAAAAAGCAAGCCGAAATATGCGTGATTGCAATCGGCACTGGTATCAGGACCAGCAGAGCAAAGCCAAATGCCCTCCACAAATTTTTCTTGCACTTGCGGAAAATCCCGTATATTATCCAGATAATAGCAATCGCAATCAGCGTTATGCAAATGCCCAAAGTGAATATAACGGACTTATTCAATAGCAAGGACAAGATTGCCAGCAGTGGAATAGGGATGGCACTGACTACAACTAAGGTTTTCAAAACGATCTTTGTTCTGGAAATCAGACTTGGAAGTAACACAAGCCATGCAGCTATGATTGAAACACCGGCAATCAATGACCACGATAACCTGTCCGAAGTAAAGTAGTCGCAGATCAGGCATACGCAGACAGCAATCAATGCTGCCACAGAAACAATTACCAAAATTATGCGCTTGCCTCGTTCAGATAAACGATAATCGCGCCTTTTATATGGTAACTCATCTGGTTCGGTCATTTCATCTTTGATAAGATAGTCAGAGGACACATTAAAAATGTCGCTAAGCTGGGCTATAAAATCCAAATCAGGGAGCGATTGTCCCAATTCCCATTTTGAAATTGTCTGCCGTGTAACCGTTACCTTTTCAGCAAGTGCCTCTTGTGAAAGTCCTTGCTGCTTTCTCAATTTTTGTATTTTCTCTCCGAGGGTCATAGTGTCGTTTCCTCCTGCTATTTGATTTTGAAAAAATCATAGCAAATAAGCTGTTTTATTTCTACCAACACAAGCAGGAACCGCTGCAACGAACCATTGCAATGACGATTTTGGCAGTCTTTTATTCCTCATTTTATCATAAATCGCCCTCGTATCATAGAGACTTATTCGTCAAAATCCGGGTACAGCTCCAGCGCGTCAAACTCGGCGTCGGTCATGGCGCGCAGCTTGGTGAGGGTACTGTCGGTCAGGGCCAGCAGCTCGGTCTCGTCCGGCGAAAGCTCGCCGCGCATCTCGGTCAGGGCCTCGATGGCCCCCTGGCGGGTGCCGGGGTTGTAGATACACAGCAGGTTGGTTTCCTCAAAAGTCAAAGCGTTCATATCAAAGCTCCCTTTCCGCGCTCTTTTTGGGCGCTGCTTTTTTGTGTTTGGGTTTGGGCTGGCTTTTCAGCTGCTCCACAACGGACTTCCGCTTTTCCGGCAGCTCCCGTTGGGGCGGCTGCCGCTGGCCGTTGTTGAGAATGCCGTCGATCATGCCGTAGTCATCCTCCACGGCCATCTCTGCATTTTTCAGCGGATTGTCCGGCAGGAAGCCTGGCACCTCGGCAAAGCCGAAGCTGTCGCAGTAGTGACAGGATACCTTGCCGTCCCGTTTGATGGCAACAATGTCGCTGACACTCATGGACGGGTGGCGATAGTCGGCGGGGTGTTCGTTATTGAAGCGGTATTCAAGATTGTCCAGTACGCTGCCTTTCAGGTCGCCAGGGGCCAGCGGCGCGGTGTAGACCAGATCATAGTTGTCACGCTGCACCGTGCGCCCAATGGACTTGATCCACTCCAGCCCCTCATAGCGGATGTCCCGCAGCTCGTCGGTGTGCTTCACCTGGTAGATGGCAAAGCAGTCGCCCTTGTGGTCGAGGAACGCCTGCTCCCGTTCCTGCTGGTGGTCCATACGCTTCTTGACCTGGGCATCGAAAGCCGGGCTTTCCTCCCATTCCTCGCGGGTGACGGCGAAGATCCCGTCGTGGGCGTCCAGGTCAGTGGTATCAAAGACCATCGCCGGGTTCTCACCCTGCTGGACGATATAAACGGTCAGGTCGCGCTCCATCAGCTCATAGGCCCGCTCTTTGGAGAGGGGCAGAAGGTCCCCGTCCAGATAGCCGCACTTTTCCAAATCATCCTGGGTCAGCGTGGGGTCCGGCATGGGGTATTCGTCCAGATGTTGTTCCGGGGCGTCCGGCAGCATGGTAGTTTCCGGGGCGGCGGCCTTGGCCTCTGTCTGCATCTGCTGGACAGCCGCCTCCTGCAAGGTCTCGATCATGGACAACGGCGCATACTGAATGGACTGGCCGCCCATCCCGTGCATCTCGCAGATTTTCAGCGCGGCGGTGGACAGAGGCAGCTCCGGCGCATCCAGCTGGCCGCCGTCCAGCTGCTTCCTGGTGGCGACATCGTAGAGCGTGTAGTCCCAGCCAGTATCACAAGTCTGAACATGAAGATAGGTAGCATCATCAACCAGCAACAGGGCTTCCTGGGCTTCGGCGCTGGGGGTAGGTGCGTCGGGCGTTTTTTCTGCGGGCTGCCGGGGTTCAGCCTGTTCCGGCTGGGCGGTCAGGTCAATGCCGCGCTCCTTGCAGATAGCCTTATAATGCCGGTCAATGTCCGCGATCAGCTCACCGGCGGTCTTATTGATAACCTCCAGGCTGGCCCGCAGCTCCTTCAGTTCCTTGCCTTGACTCCAGCTGGCGATATAGCCGAAGCTGTTCTCGCCAGTCTGGATACCGTAATACTGGCAAACCGCATAGGAGATGCTCTCGGCCTGGACTTCCTCAGTATGCCGGTCCTTCGCTGCCTGGACCTCGGCAGAGTGATCTTCCTCCACCTCCAGACGCCACTCAAACTGATTCTCGTCCACAAAGCGCCAGTCTGCATCGGCAGCGAACTGTTCAGCCTCTGCTTCGGTGGCAAAGCCCTGGGAAAAGTCCCGCTTGGTCCCGCCGTCGCTGACCATGACCACCTTCCAGGTAGGTTCGGGTTCCGCCCGCTTCGGGTCGTGCAGCTTGCTGTGGGCGGTCTCATGCACGGCAGCGGAAACGGTCTGCACCTCGCTCATGCCTTCCCGGATGGCGATGCGCTGCTGATCAGAGGAAAAATAGCCGTCCATGTTTGCATCCATCGGCTCAAACTCGATGGGGACCGGGGCGGACCGGCGCAGGGCCTCCATAAATACCTCATAATTCTGGACATTCCCGGAAAGAGAGGCCGCCAGTTCCGGCAGGGGCTTGCCGTCCGTCTGGCTGATGTCGAACACCTTCACCGGGCGGAACATCGGGATCTCGATTTCCTTTTCCTCCATGATGACCTTACCGTCCTGATCCAGCATGGGGGCCTTGGTGTCCGGGTCCAGCTTCTGTTCCTCAATCTTTTTCTTGAACGGCGTGGGCGCGATGATGGTAATACCATGCTCACCCTTTTTTACATGGCGCTCAAACTGGTTTTTCCACTTGTTGTACCCGGCCACCAGCGTGGCGTCCGGCTTCTGCATATAGATGAGCATGGTATTGTTGACGGAATAGCGGTGGAACCGGGACATGACGGACAGGTAGCGTATATACTTTTCGCTCTCGAACAGTTCCTTGATACCCTGCTCGATGCCCGCCGTGATTTGCTGCAACCGTTCCCGGTTGGTGGGTTTGTCAGCCATGAGTTTCACTCTCCTTTCCAAATTGGCGATTTCTGATTGATGTTCGGCAAGCCACAGCTTCTGTTCCTCCGAGCCGTCCTCCAGAAAAAAATCCAGCAGATAGCCCATATAATCTTTTCTCTGGATTGCCTCCATGAAGCGGGGGTGTGGATTTTCCTCCGGCGTTTTTGGGGAATAGTCGGTTTCCCATTTTCTGAGCAGATGATAGTAGTCGGCCAGGACACGAAAGGCATGGTCCCGGTTCTCCCTGAATTTCTGCCCCTCGCTTCTTTGCCGGATATAGCGCCTCCGGGGAGGGGCCTGACTGTCATAAGCCAGGCCAAAATCCTGGGCCAGCTTCTCGGCGGCCTCCCTGGGGGCGAGGTTATAGAGCCGGGCGGTAAAGTCGATCACGTCGCCGTCTGCGCCGCAGCCAAAACAGTGGAAACGGGTGTCCACCTTCATGCTGGGGTGGCGGTCATCGTGGAAGGGGCAGCAGGCCATGCCGCCGCGCCCCACCGCGATGCCGTAAAGCTCCGCCGCCTCTCTGGCGGTGACGGACTGTTTTACGACTTCAAATACGCTCTCGCCCATGCTTACTTGCCGCCCGCTTTCGGGACGGGCGGTTTATACCCGGCGGCCTTGGCCCGTTCGCTGGCGGCCTTGCGGCGCTCGGCGCTGTACGGCTCCCGCACCGACACGCAGCGTTTGGGCACCGTAAAGGTCTGACGGTCCTTTTTCACGATTTGGTCCGGGTATTTTTCCGCCAGCCGCCGCAGCTTTTCCAGCAGGCGCGGGTCGTGGGAATAGACCTCGGCGGTGGCCTCGGCCTGGTTGTAGAGGATAATCGTTTCCTGTTCATACAAACTCAATTTCATTTGCCGCCGCCTTTCTGCCGGTCAAATTCCAGCTTGAAGTTGACGTACTGGCCGGTATCTTCCAGCACCACGGTGGCGTCGTAGGTCTTGCCGCTTTTCTCGGAGTACAGCCCCATCACATGGGCGCGGCCATCTTTGAGCAGCGCCGCCACAATGGCCTTGGTGGGCTGTTTGCGCTTCGCTGCCCACCAGTTGTTGTTCTTCCAGATCGCAAATTTGCAAGATTGGTCCTGACAGAAGAAGCCTTTTTGCATTTCTGCAATTTCACCGCCGCAGCGGGGGCATCTGCCCACCACCTCGTGGGGCGGGGCAAACAGGTACTCGCTGCCCTTGATGACCTGATAAGTCCCCACCAGCTCCTTCAGCATGGCGGTGATCTCGGCCATGAAGTCCTCCGGGGCCAGCTCGCCGCGCTCGATCTCGCCCAGCCGGTACTCCCATTCAGCAGTCAGCAGCGGGGATTGCAGCTGCTCCGGCAGGACGGTAATCAGGGAAATGGCGTCGTGGGACGGCAAAAGCTGCACGGTTTTCTTGCTCTTTTTGCGTTCCAGAAAGCCGGTGGACACCAATTTCTCTAAAATCCCGGCGCGGGTAGCGGGGGTGCCCAGCCCCTTGCGCTCGGCGTCCTCCGGCATATCGTCCTTTCCGGCAGTTTCCATCGCAGAAAGCAGCGTGTCCTCGGTGAAGTGTTTGGGCGGGGTGGTCTTACCCTCCTTGACGGCGGCACCGGCGACTGGCAGCGCCTGGCCCTCGGCCAGTTCCGGCAGGGCTTTGTCCTCGGTCTCTTTGTCCGGCTCCGCATTTTTCATGCTGGCCCGGTAGGCGGCGTCCAGCGCCCGCCAGCCGGATTGCTTCACCGTGTGGCCCTTGGCGGTAAACTCCGCACCGGCGCAGTCCACCGTGACAGAAGTTTCATCGTAGATATAGGGCAGGGCCACCGCACACAGCAGCCGCAGAGCCACCAGTTCCAGAATGGCCCGTTCGCCCACCGGCAAAGCGGACAGGTCCGCCTCCCGGATGTTCCGGGTAGGGATCACCGCATGGTGGTCGGTCACTTTCTTGTCGTTGATGACCGCCGCCGCATCGCAGGAAATGGCGATGCCTTTGCGGAACGGCATGGCGTTGGCGACCAGATTCACCAGCACCGGCAGACCCTCGGCCATATCGGAGGTCAGGTAGCGGCTGTCCGTCCGGGGATAGGTGCAGAGCTTCTTTTCATAGAGGTTTTGCAGATAGTCCAGCGTCTGCTGCGCCGTGAAGCCTAACAGGCGGTTGGCGTCTCGTTGGAGGGTGGTGAGGTCATAGAGGGCGGGCGGCTTCTCGGATTTGTCCTTGCGTTCCACCTTTTTCACCGTGGCAGCCGCACCCTGACAGGCAGTTTTCAGCTGTTCGGCATCGGCTTTCTTGTCCATGCGGGCGCTGGCAGCGGTAAAACCGGGCAGGTCCAGCGCCACAGTATAGAACGGCACCGGCTTGAAGGCGTCGATCTCGGCCTCCCGCTGGACGATGAGAGCCAGTGTCGGGGACATGACGCGGCCAATGTTGAGGGTGCGGTGGTACAACACCGAAAACAGCCGGGTGGCGTTGATACCCACCAGCCAGTCCGCCTTGGCCCGGCAGAGGGCCGCCTGGTGCAGCCCGTCATAGTCCGCGCCGGGGCGCAGGTTGGCAAAGCCATCCCGGATGGCGGAATCCTCCATGCTGGAAATCCACAGCCGTTTCATGGGCTTCTGGCAGCCCGCCAGGCAGTAGACCGTGCGGAAAATCAGCTCGCCCTCGCGCCCGGCGTCGCAGGCGTTGACTACCTCGGTCACGTCCTCCCGCCACAGCAGGGTCCGCAGCACGTCAAACTGGTTCCGCTTATCCTTGGCGATGGTAAAACGCCAGGTTTCCGGCAAAATGGGCAGGTCATCATAGCGCCACTTGGTATAGTCGGGGTTGTAGGCGGCGGCATCCGCCAGCCCGGCCAGATGCCCCAGGCACCAGCTCACCAGCCAGCCGCCGCCCTCCAGGTAGCCGTCTTTGCGGGAAGTGGCCCCCAGCACGGCGGCCAGGGATTTTGCCACCGAGGGCTTTTCAGCGATCACAAGGCGCATCTTCCTCAACCTCCATTTCTGCATTAGATTTTTTCAGTTTTCTGGAAACACTGTTTCCATCGTCCAGAAGGCAGTCATAGCCGACGTTGTAATCATAGCGGTACAGCTTTCCCAGCAGGTCGTTGATGATGACCCGGCAGGCCAGCAGCACCCGCGCCTTATCCACCTGCATGAGCTGGTAACGGCGGTAATCGCTGAAATATTCCTCGCGCTGGCGGGTCCTGGCGGCGGTTTCCTCCATCAGAATGTCAATCACGTCCTTGTCGCCGTCCTCTTTCGCGCCCTCAGCGTAGTTCAGCATCTCCATCACCATCGGGAAGCTCTGCTCATCCATCGGGGCTTCCTCTTTGAGATAGCCGATCAAGGCGCAGAACAGGAACCTGGCCGCTGTCTGCTCCGGCTCGGTCAGGGCGGAAAGCGTCTCCTGCCCACTGGGCAGAAGTTTGTTGCAGACAAAATCGCGGACCTCGCCGCGGAACAAGTGGCGGATGGCGTCGATAGACAGCGGCGGTTCAGCGGGTTCGTCCTCCACCTCAAATTCATAGGGGTCTTTCTGGCCCGGTTTTTTGCGCACCTTGGCAAGCGCCGTGCAAATGATGTCGCCGCCAAAGTAGACGCCGAAGCAGATCAGGTCGAACACAATGAGAAATTGGATAAAATAATTCATTTTGCTTTTCTCCTTTCACGCAGCCACGCGGTCAGCTCTTTGTGGCAGAAACCCACGCAGGGCTGGCCGGGGCGGTAGTTTCCGCAGCCATAACAGGGGTGGCCGGGAGATAAAGAGGGAGGACGGGAAGCCGCCTTCCCGCCCTCCGGCCTGCGCGTCATCATGGGTTCATAGGGGCTGTCGGTGAACCGGGTCATTTGGCCGAGTTCTCGCTTTCCTCATCGCCGCCCCCGCCGGCGTCCTCCGGCTCGTCAGATTCCTCGGTCTCCCAGGGGTCCGCATCCTCCTGTTCGGTATCGTCCTCGCCGTAGTCGTAATCATCCAGGTTGTCGCTGCCCTTGGTCTTGGGCTTCTGCTTGATGAATTTGAAGTAGACCAGCGCACCGATGCCGCCCAGCACAGCCAGCACCACCAGCAGCATCGCCGGGTTCAGCCCCGCCGGTTCCTGTTCCGGCTCCGGCTCTGTTTCCGGGGCGGGCGTAGGTTCCGGCTCCTGGCCCGTACACTCCGCCATGTTCACGGCGCACACCGGGCAGGCCGTATTCACCGCACCGGCGGCGCATTTTTCCGTGCAGTTGCAGACAGCGGGCGTTTCCTCCGCCGTCTCGCCGTCCTCCATCAGGGCCTCCAGGTCAGCCTCGTCCACCTGGTTCAAGAAGTGAACGGCGGTCTCCTTGTCCTCGTTGGCGCGGTCAATGAGGATATAGAAGTAGTTGCCTGCCTTGGTGGTGACGGTGATGAGCTGCTTGTTGCCGCCAAAGTCATCCACCAGGGCCGCGTTGCCCTCCGGGGTCAGGGCAGGGCTGTCCTCAGTTTCCTCCACCACCACGTTGCTGTCATTGGTGGCGTCCGCAGCCGGTGTGGCCGTAGGCGCAGGGTCAGCGCCCTGGGCAAAGGCGGTCACAGAAAAGCCGCCCATCAGCATCAGGCAGGTGCAAAGGGCGGCAAGGGTTCTGAAAATCTTCTTATTCTTCATGGGTCATTTCCTCCTGTTCGGGATTGGCGGGAGCCGCCGCCCGGCCGGGCACCATGCCGCCGGACAACATGGCGGACAGCTGGGCCGGGGTCATGTGCAGGGCGCGCACCATCTGGACGATCTCCAGGTTCTCCACCTCGGTTTTCTGCGCTTCCAGGTCTTTCAGCTTTTCCTGCTGTTCCGCGATCTTCTCGCGGGTTTTGGCGATCTCCTGGTCGATGCGCTCGATTTTGTTCTTTGCCATAGTCAAATCACTCCTATTCTTCATAAAAATTTGTCACCAGTTCATCAAGCCGTAGCCCTTGATGCACTCGTAGGTCAAGGAATAACTCTTGATTTTGCAGGCGTCGCCGGAATTACCCTCCACAGTGTAGACCCGGCTGCCATCGGTGCCGACAACAATGCCCACATGGTCGGCGCTGCCGTCCAGGTCCCAATCGAAGAAGATGGCGTCGCCGGGGGCGATGTTGGCGTAATCCCGCCCGCCCCATTGTCCGTGCGACTGGAACCAGGGGATGCCCTGGGACTGGCAACCCGAAAAGCGCGGCTCCGTCAGCCCCATCTGGCCGTAGCACCAGGACACGAAGCAGGCGCACCACTCCACGCGGGAGGTAAAGCCGTACCAGCTCCAATAGGGCTGGCCGCCCACGTTGCCCACCTGGCTTTTGGCGATGTCCACCACCGCCTGATTGCCAGGCCGGGTGCCGTTGACAAACTCCACACCGGCCAAACTCTCGGAATCGCTGGTGTCGGCGGACCCGCCGCCGAAGATCAGGGGCTTGTTGCCCAGCGTCTGCCGATACACCTGGTACATTTCCAGCTGGTCAGGCGTCAGCAGCTCCGAAGCCACGGAGGAGATGGGCTTGCTGGTGAGGGTCACATTTAAGATGTAATAGTTATAGGGCACTTCCACATCATACTCGTTGCCCTCGCTGTCCGTCCGGGTCTCGGTGCGGTAGCGCACCTCCACTTCCTCGGTCAGCGTCAGCTGGTATTGGGCCGCGAAAATGCGTTCCAGCTCCGCCTGGGCGCTTGCCCGCGTGTAGCCCTGCAAGACGGCGGACAGATAGGCCGCCAGCTCATGCGGGTCGTGGCCGATCATATCCAGGTCATAGCGGTACTCGTCGTAGCCGGGGTGGCTGCTCTCGATGTTGTCGATCTCGGCTTGCAGCGCGGCCTCCTTGGCGGCGTAGTCGGCCTCCACCGCCACCAGCTCCGGGTCATCGGAGGGGTAGGTGGTGCCGGAGATCGCCGAACCGATGCTCTGCGCCATCATGGAACAGGAGGACATGGTGTTGAGCAGCAGGCAGACCAGCAGGAAAATCGCCAGCACGATGCCAAAGCCCTTTTTGTGGCGCATCACATAGGCCCCGGCCTGCTGGGCTTTCTCCTTGACCGTCTTGGCCGCCTTGCCGGTCTTTTGGGCGACACCGGCGGCGCTCCCGCCGGACTGTGCGGCCCGTTTGGCGGCGGCGTACTGTTTCTTGATTTGCTGTTTCTGCTGCCAGCGGGACAGTGGGTTGCTGGCTGCCGCAGGGTTTTCATAGACAGACTTCTGGAACAGCGCCTCGATGTTGGCCTTTTCCAGCTTCCGCTCGGCCTGGGCGGCCTTGCGGTAAGGTTTCAGTTTGTGGCTGCGGTAGCCCTCCCGGACCAGATGCACGCCGGTCTCTACGGCTTCCTCGGACTTGTGGGCGCTCTCCACGCCCACGTTATCGTCCTCGGTCTTGCGGATCTCCTGATGGAGCTTACCCGCCACCGCGTTGCCCGGCGCGTCCCGCACCGTATGGGACAGTTTGGAGGGCGGCCGGGGCTTATCCTCCAGCACCAGCTTGGTCGTGACCTTGCCGGTCTTGGGGTCCACCTCGGCCCGCTTGACCTGCTTTTTCGGGATTTTTGCCTGCGCCTTATCCGCTTTGGCGGCGGCCTTTTCCGCCTTGCGGATGGGCTTCTCCAGCGCCGGGTCCGCCCGTTCTTCCTCCGTAAAGCGCAGGCGCGGTTCCTTAATCAAACCATTCCCCCAGCATGAGGGAGGCCATCATGCCGGACAGCTCCGCATAGGCCGCCAGCCCCATCGGCCCCACGAAGCGGCACTCGGTCAGGCAGGCGTAGAGCTGGGCCACCACGTCGGCCAGAATCTGGACTTCGGTGCCCTCCAGCACAGTCCCACCGGCCTGCCCGCGCTGGACCTTGGCGGCGCACAGAATCTCCACCAGCCGCAGCAGTCCGGTCTCGCCGGTCTCGGTCAGTTCAGCGGCCTGGTCCGCCGCCGCGCGGCACTCGGAAACGGCGTCCGCCATCGCCGTCAGGAGCGCGGTGCGCTGGGTTTCCAGCGCCCGGTCCAGAAACATCATGTGGTCGTTATGCAGAATTTCGGGTTTCATCGTCCATCAGCCTCCTTCATTTCCTGGGGTTTGGTCGTCATAATGCGATACAGTTCGGTATTCTTGGGGAAGTGGTCCACAAAGGGCAGGATGGTGGAGCCATAGAACAGCAGCCCCTCGCCCTCGCCGGAGTGGGTCACATAGGACAGCTGGTGCGGGGAAATGCCCAGCTGCCGGGCCAAAATCTGCCGGTCACCACCCGCCTGGTTGAGCATATACACGAAGTCAGAGTTTTCAAAGATGTTCTCCACCTCGCGGGAAGAAAGCAGGTCCTTCACGTTCTGTGTGATGCCCGTGGGAATGCCGCCCCACTTACGGAACCGCTTCCAAATCTCTACCGTGTAGGCGGCGGTCTGTTCCTCCTTCAAGAGCAGGTGCATCTCGTCGATGTAGTAGCGGGTAGACTTGCGGGCCGCCCGGTTGATGGTGACGCGGTTCCACACCTGGTCCTGCACCACCAGCATCCCGATTTTTTTGAGTTGCTTCCCCAATTCTTTGATGTCATAGCAGACAATGCGGTTGTTGATGTCCACGTTGCTGCGGTGGTTGAACACGTTGAGGGAGCCGGTGACGTAGATTTCCAGCGCCGTTGCGATGTACTGCGCCTCTTTCTCATCCTGCGCCCGCAGCAGGTCGTACAAATCCTCCAGAATGGGCATATTCTCCGGGCGCGGATCGTTCAGGTAGTCCTGATACACCAGCCGCACACAGCGGTCAATGATGGTTTTCTGCACCGGCTGCAATCCGTCCTTGCCGCCCACAATCAGTTCACACAGCGACAGGATAAAGTCGGATTTCAGGGACAGCGGGCTTTCATCGTCCGAATAGTCCAGGTTCAGGTCCATCGGGTTGATGTAGTTGGTGGAGGTGGGCGAAATCTTGATGACCTGCCCGTGCAGGCGCTCCACCAGCGGCGCGTACTCGGCCTCCGGGTCGCAGATGATGACATCATCCGAAGTCAGCAGGAAGCAGTTGGCGATCTCGCGCTTGGCGCTGAAGGATTTGCCGCTGCCCGGCGTACCCAGAATCAGGCCGTTGGGGTTTTTCAGCAGTTTGCGGTCCACCATGATGAGGTTGTTGGACAGGGCGTTGATGCCGTAGTACAGCGCCTCCTTGCCGTTCTGAAAAAGCTCCTGGGTCGTGAACGGCACGAAGATGGCGGTGGAGCTGGTAGTCAGCCCCCGCTGAATTTCCACCTGGTTCAGCCCCAGCGGCAGAGAGGACATCAAGCCTTCCTCCTGCTGGAAGTCCAGCCGGGTCAGCTGGCAGTTGTACTTTTGCGCGATGGAGCTGGCCTGGAAGATGTTGTTGCCCAGCTGGCGGGGATTGTCCGCCGTGTTCAGCACCAGGAACGTCACCAGGAACATCCGCTCGTTGCGGCTTTGCAGGTCCTGCAACAGCTTCTTGGCCTCGGCCCCGTAGGTGGCAAGGTCGGAGGGGATGATGTCCATGTCATACCCGGCGCGGACGGCCTTTTTCTGTTCCTCGATCTTGCTGCGGTCCAGGTCGGTGATCTTGCGCTTCACCGTCTTGATGGCCTTCACCTGATCCACCGACTGGATGTGCAGATTCACAATGAGGGAACTTTCCATATCGAGAAAATCCGCCAGCATACGGTCATTCAGTTCCGGGGCCAGAATCTGCACGAAGCTGACGGCCCCGTACTTCTTTCCCATGCGGAACTGCTTGCCGGTGCGGAACTCAAAGCCGGACGGCGCAATAAAGTCTTTGGTGGAAAGACCGCTGGGAGCCAGCCAGTCCCACTCGAACTGGAAGGGCGCCTGCTCGTCCATGTGGAAGATGGCGTGGAGCTGGGCCAGCCGAGCTTTGCCGTCCAGGACCTCGGCGGCCACGCCCAGCCGCTTGAAGTTGTTCAGCACATCGGTCTCGATGCGCTCCAGACGGGGCTTGGCGGAGCGGATGCTGTCGGCCTCGATGGAAAAGGTCAGGTACTTGGTCTTGATGAGGCCGTTGTTGCCCCGCGCCAGCTGATTTTGCAGCATCTGCGTGTACTCCACCCGGATGGGGTCAAAATCATCCCCCTGGGCCGGGATGGTGATACTGTTGGCGAAGGTCTCCTGGGACGCCGCCAGGTTCAAAAAGGACAGCTGGAAGCGGATGGAGCTGTCAAAATAGTTGAGAAAATCGCACCAGCCTTCAAAGATGGCGGTCTTGTCCTCGTTCTGGCTGAGCTGGTAGTTGATGTCCTGGAACTGGATGGTCTTGGTGTAGCGGCCATCCGCCACCTTGCAGATGCCGTCCGGCCACATCCGTTCATAGGGAATGCTGTCCTGGGCGGACAGCTCTTTTTTGTCCGTGCGGTTAGCGCGGGCAATCGCTGCCTCGATCTGTTTGCGTTCGGCGCGGGTCAGCTTACGCCGGGGTTTGGTCTGCGGCTCTGCCGGTTCGGCCTGCCGCTTTGTCTTTGCCGCGAACAATGTCATACACCTCCTTGTCGAGATTTGCCTGCCGCTCCAACACGGCATAGAAGTTGTTGGTGCGGTAGGGGCGCTGCTTGGGCCGGATGACGGCCACCTTGAGGATGTTGCCGATGATCTTTTCCAGGGGCTGGCCGTGTTTTTCATACATCGCCAGCATGAAGAAGGGCAGCATGACGAGCATCATGCACATGGCCGCCACGCTGTTGCCAGCAGGACCCCGGAGCAAAAAGAAAAGCGGCACGCCGATGAGCGCCCCGCAGCCGAAGCAGACAAGCTGCCTCTTGGTTAAGTTGAATGCGACCTTGGTTTTGACTTTCGTCAGGTCTTTGGGTACGGGTACATAAGCCATTTTGCGTTTCCTCCTTCCTGGCTCAGTGCGCCTGAAACACTGCTTTCGCGAGGCTGCCGGTTTTGAACAGTGTGAAGCACAGCAGCACGGTATAGCCCACGCAGCTCCAGATCGCCATGATGATGTCCTCCTCGGTGGCGATGTTCTGCACCAGCACGGCGTAGATCGCCACGCAGACGATAATCAAAAACGCCTGGAAGCCCAGGGCCAGCAGGCTGCGCAGGTAGTTCTGGCCCATGCCGCCCCATTCCTTGCCCATCATGGTCGCCATCGGGATGGGGGCCACCGATGTGACAAGGTAAATTTCGATCATACGGCCATAAATGACGATGAAAATGCAGATATACAGCGCCCACATGGTAATGCCGATAAAAAGCGACTGGAACCACAGGCCGAACAGCGGCCCCAGGTCCATATCCATCAGCCGGGACTCCATATCGGTCATAACAGCGGAGATGTCGATGGAAGCGTCCGAGCCGATGATGCCGGACGCCTGGGCCACCACGCTTTGGGCCATGTCGAACACGGCCATGACGAGGTTCCAGGTGTTGGTGACGAGCAAAATCGCGGCGGCGGATTTGAACACCCATTTGAAGATCATCCAGGTGTCCACGTCATGCAGGTTGTTGCGGTCGGTAATCATCTGGATCAGCTCCAGCGTCATCACGATGGCCAGGATCACGCCAGCAATCGGCACCATGATGGAGTTGGAGAGGTTCTGGATCATACTGAAAATGCTGCCGTTCCACCCCTGCGGGGTCTGGCCCACCTGTACGGATATATCCGCGACCTGCTGATTTACGCTGTCGAACATCCCCGATAAGTTTCCCATGATACCGCCCACCAGCATCTCTTTCAGCCAGTTGGTCAGGGCATCCAATAAGAAATCCATACGGTGTCAAACCTCCTTTCAGCCCCTCCCGCTGTGCGCGGGAGGGGACGAGGATTTCAGCGGGGTACGATCAGACGGTGAACAGGCCGGACAGCAGCGGTACGAGGACCATGCCAACGATGGCGACGCCCGCGCCGGCCATCAGCTGTTTCATGCCCTGGCTTTTTATTGATGTGTGATAAAGAAGCAATAGAAGTGTAAAAAATTTTGCCGTTCCTATCCGGCACTTGCGCATTGTGTCGGATAGGTCGGGCGGTTATTCGGGCAAGTCCACCTTGCCAACAAAAGAATAATAAATCTCAATGTCCTGTCTGCGGGTCTTGTTCTCGTCATAGCTGCACTCATGCACAACAATTTTCTCTACAAACTCCCGCAGCAGAGTAGGGGTAAGTTCTTCAAAGCTGGTATGCCGCCGGACAACATTCATAAACTTTTCTGCGTTCACGGTGGCTTCCTGTGCTTTGGAAAGCTCCGCTTGGATAGCAGCGGCTCTTTCTTTCAGCTCCCGTTGTTCTGCTTCATAGTCTGCCGACAGCTCTGTGAAACGCTCGTCTGATATGCGCCCGGTCACGCTGTCCTCATACAGCCGCTTGAAGATAGCGGATAACTCGGCTATGCGTTTCTCGGCGGCTTCCAGTTCCTTTTTCTTGGCGGCGTTCCTGCGCTTGCCCCCGTCCTCGTTCTGCTCAATCAAGAGCTTCATAAACCGGGCTTCATGCTTTGCCGCATAGCTTGTCACTTTCCGCAGATTGGAGAGTACGCCAGCGGTCAAGAGGTCGGTGCGGATAAAGTGCGCCGTACAGTCATGGGTGCGTTTCTTGTAGTTGCCGCAGATATAACAGTCCTGCTTGCGCTTGTCCGTCTGGTATCGCTGCTGATACATGACACTACCGCAGTCCGCACAGAACAGTATGCCGGAGAACAAGCCCACTTCATCATAGCGGTTGGGGCGTTTGCGCTGCTTGCGAAGTTCCTGCACCCGTTCCCATGTCTGGGTGTCTATGATAGGCTCGTGGTGGTTCTCGAAAATCACTTGCTTTTCCAGGGGATTTTCTACACTGTGCTTGACTTTGTAAGAGAGCTTTTCTGTCTTGAAGTTTACCAGACAGCCTGTGTATTCCCGGTTTTCAAGGATATGCACAACGGTATTGGTCGCCCACTTGCACTCATAGCCGGGGTGGTAGCGGCGGGTGCTGCCCGTCCTACGGTATTCCAGCGTCCCCGGCGTGAGGATTTGCTGCTCTGTGAGCATACGGGCTATCTTAGTCGGACCGTTCCCGGCAAGGCAGAGGTTGTATATCTGCTTGACTACGGGTGCAGCTTCCTCGTCAATAATGAAATTTTCGTCCTCGTCCATGAGGTAGCCATACACAGGCTTGCTTGTGATGGGCTTGCCACTCATGCCTTTTGAGCGTTTTACTGCTTTGATTTTCTTGCTCGTATCTCTCACCAGCCATTCGTTAAAGATATTCCGCAGCGGGGCAAAGTCATTGTCGCCTTGTGCGCTGTCCACTCCGTCATTGATAGCGATAAAGCGGACACCTTTCTGTGGGAAAATCATTTCCGTGTACATTCCCACTTGCAGGTAGTTTCGCCCTAACCTCGACATATCCTTTACGATAACTGTCCCGACTTTTCCGGCTTCAATGTCCGCAAGCATGGCTTGAAAACCGGGTCTTTGAAAGTTCGCACCAGAATAACCGTCGTCCGTGTACCAGCGCAGATTGGAAAAACCGTTCTGCTTTGCATAGGTTTCAAGAATACGCTTCTGGTTGGAAATGGAATTGCTCTCGCCTTGCAGCTCGTCCTCATGGGAAAGTCTTGGGTAAAGGGCGGTAATTGGTTGTTGGTTGGTCTGTCTTAACATAAAATCCTCCGTTTCCGACAGCCAGCCCCACTATTCCGT
>OLNW01000412.1_pt1 | contig 51713 bp, 38 predicted proteins | sample 1672121 | NCBI WGS metagenome assembly OLNW01 (sample SAMEA3136648, study PRJEB25190) | human gut metagenome
GCTAAGGGGCTTACCCTCAGAAAAATCATCCGCAATGCCGTTACAACAGCACTGCTGATGGATATCTCGTTGCTCGCTAACTTTTAGCGGACAGCAATATTTGTAAATGAATATATTGATAAATCCTGCTCCTCAAATGAGAGGAGCAGGATTATTTAAGTAGTTGCCAGTCAGGTATTTATTTTCCACGAACTGTTGCTGGGTGCAGGCTCTGTGGTTGCTGAGCTTGTCGAAGCATCGAAGCTTTACGCCCCTATGATCCATTTGCTGCCCGGAAGCCTGGAGATGAGTTCTGAGGTCAGGGCGCAGCAGACGAATGTGCAGACCGCGATGAACGGAATCGCCACCGCTGTGTGCAGCTGGAGAGTCTGGATGGACACCACTGACCATAGGTGCAGCCAGAAGATATGCATCAGGTACATCCCGTAGCTCAGTTTTGAAAGACGGGTGATGATCCTCGGTACTTCCGAACGCTTTATGCAGGAGAACATCAGGAACGTTCCGGCTGTGAGGCAGGCCACGTTGATCGTGCAGAAATTCCAGCCGATTTCGAGCACCGGAGTGCTTATGACAATTCCCGGAGTGGCTTGTACATAGAACGAAAGAATGGTGACGATCGCCCCGATGGTCATAAGCACAGCTCCGACAATCATCTTCTTACGTGTGCTCCAGTCAAGGTGTTCACGGATATAATGCGCCATCACAAGGTAGCCAAGGAAGCCGGAGAAGTACCAGAGCAGGTGATACTGGTTCCAGAAACATTGTCCCCAAACCTCTCCGAACCAACGGTTTAGGTACGGGATGCAAGAAGAAATGGCGAACAGGATGATGAAGAACCGCTCCTCACGTTTGCCTACCTTTTCAAGCCACGGGGATATTACCGGAATGAAAAGATACAGGCTCAGCAGAGGGAATATGAACCACAGATGCCCTGCAAGAGACGGGAAGTTCAAAGGAATGTGTGTCAGATCGTGGATGCTTGTCTGGATGTCGATCTGTCCCCAAAGCAGAGGAAGCGTTGAGTAGAGAATCGCGAAGATGATGAAAGGTGGAACAATCTTGGTGAATCGTCTCTTGTAGAACTCCTTTGCGGACATCCCTTTCTTCATCGGAGCCAGCAGAAACGCCGACACAATCATAAAGAGCGGCACCGCCATCCTTGAGAATCCATCGTAAAGGGACACGAACAACCTGTCAGTCTCATTGGCCAGAAACGACTGAGGGCCAGCCATATCGGTCGCTCCCGGTCCCGGATAGAAATTCTCGCTCGCGTGCACCAGCATAACAAGGAAGCATGCGAACACCCGCACATAATCCAGGAATACGATCCTTTTGTTTTCGTTCATCTATCTTCTTTTTTAGAAATATTCAATGTCATCATGTGATTCTCCAACCGGAGCCCCGCAAAGATAGAAAAAACGTGTTTCGTGCGCAATATCAGTTCTTACATGCACAAGGGGATTGAGATTTGGTATCCAAAGCCGTAATTTATGAGAATAAAAATGAGTAATATGCTATTAAACTGAAATTTAGTATTAGAAAATAAAGGATTTCTCTTCTTTCTGCAAGAAAAGCATTAACTTTATACGCATAAATATTAACAACGTGTCTTTCATCAAAAGATAAGTTATTATGTCGTACTCTAAAATTGAAGAAATAAAAACTGTCCTCTGGGGTAAACACAATATATACTTCAAGGCTAATGATGATGTAAATATCATTGTAGGTATCAATGGTAGCGGGAAAACCACATTGCTCAATGAAATCCACAAGAATATTCTTGATAACATTGATGATAAGAACCGAGTGGTATTTGTTCCGTCCATTGATAATATAGCTATGCGCGACAAGCGCAAGGTTGCCAATGCCCTGACTCAGGATTTGGAGTTTTATATGTTCGATATGAGGACTGGCCCATCTATGATGTACCATCGTATGTCTATGATTGATGCTTCTCCTGAAAAACAAGCAGAGATAAAGAAAGGCATAGATGATTTCTGTGCCATTGTCAATGACTTGTTTAAAGACACTGGAAAGCGCATAGAGATTGAAGGCAACAAATTCAATATCATTGCGGACAATCAGATATTGCCTATTGATGCTCTTTCTTCGGGCGAGAAACAGATTCTTTTGATCCTGCTGCGGGTTTTCTTGTTGGACGGAAAGAGCGGTTATGTCTTGATTGACGAACCAGAGAACTCCCTTGACATCAGTTGGCAGTTTGAATTGATTGATATTCTTGTAAAGCTCAATCCAAACGCGCAGTATTTCATCACCACCCATTCTCCAAGTATCTTTGGCAAAGGATGGGGTGACAAGATTATCTATATGGAAGATATCACAACACCTGCCAAACTATAGTTATGACCAGAATAGAGGAACAGGCACAATATTACAAGAACATTCTTTTGCGTGACAGGAGCATTAAGGCTGTTGTCCATTTGGAAGATGCTGAGGATGAACATTTCTGGAATCATCAACTTCAGAAAGCGTCTCCGGCAAAATATCTATTTCTGCCATACTCTAAGAGTGACAAAGGAACGGATGCGCGAGGTTGCGAGCAATGTCTCCGTTACAGACCATATTTGACTAAGCGCTTCTTTATCTGCATAGATAGCGACCTGCGTCAGTTAAAAGGAGAGGATGGACTCAATGCCGACAATTATATCGCTCAAACTTATACATATTCTTGGGAAAACCATTTGTGTGAGGCAAAGCATCTTCAGCGAAGATTTTCAGCGTTGATACCTGAATGCAACTTTGATTTCGAAGTATTCTTAACGAATCTCTCCGCCGTCATTTATAAACCGCTGTTGTATCTCGTTCATTACAGTCAACACTCTGAACTAAACCGACAGTGGAACATTTCAAAGTTCAATGCTTGTCTGCCGTTGCAGCCCAGGCTGGAAGAACTATCCGATAATGGACGAGGCTACATTGAAAGAGTTTCTTTGTTATTTGAAGAATCACTTCGTGGTCTTGAACAACCAGATATGATGACGAACGAGTTTATAGATGACCCCAACGCTTATCTCCACATACAAGGACATCGACTATTCAAGATTGTCCTTCACATCGGCACTATGTTGTGCAGAGGTACTGGAGTCGCATTCAAGTCGGATATTTTGGACAAAGCGATTCATACCGAAGGGTACGCTGAAATCAACCATTTACAATCTGATCTTGTTCAAATAACCACAGAAGCATAATCAATGGAGAATAAAATAAAAGTCGTTCTCGTAGATAAGAAGAGAACAAATAAGTGGCTCGCAGAGCAGATAGGTTGTTCACCAACAACCGTTAGCAAGTGGTGCACAAATGTCTGCCAACCCCCAATGGAGACATTTGTCAGGATTGCGGAACTCCTTGAAGTTGACATTAATGAGCTGTTGAGGATAGAGAAGAGGTAACTCATAATAAAGATCATTCGTTAACAAGAAGCGAAAAACATAACTAGAGTAAAGTTCCAATAAAGTAAAATGCTTTTACCAATAGGTAACATAAAAAGACATCATAATGAATATCCAGATAAAAGATAATAAAATCTTTGCCCCTCTTAAAGATAAGTGGTTAGTGCTCAAACCAGAGGAAGAGGTTCGTCAGCGCTATATTTGTCGATTGGTTGAGAGTTATGGTTATGACTTGAAGCAGATGGAGCAGGAACTGAAAGTTACTAACTCTCAGCGTGGACAAGGTGCAGCACGCGCAGATATTGTAATCTGGAAATCAGTTCAGGACAAAAATGAGAATAAGAGTGCTTTCATCGTTGTGGAGTGCAAGGCTGAAACTGTGACCATTCGAAAAGATGATTACTATCAAGGTTATAATTATGCCGCTTGGGCGGGAGCTGACTTCTTTGTTACAACCAATCTTAAGGAGACTCGAATATTTAAAGTCGTAAAAGGAGAGATTCCAAAGAAACTTGAAGAGATTGTTGATATCCCTACTGCGGAGATGGCCAACAACGAGAAGAAAGTTAAAGAGTTGCTTAATCAGACTAAGGCTTTCACTCGTGATGAGTTTTCACGTCTATTGTATAAGTGTCATAATATTATCCGAAACAATGATAAGTTATCTCCAGAGGCCGCTTTTGATGAGATTAGTAAGATCCTCTTCATTAAGATTCGCTACGAGCGAGACAATAATCGTACACAAATATTCTCAAAGGATGCCTTTGTGAGGCTTAAAGATGCTTATAATAGCATGAAATCTAAAGATGCTCCAGAATTTTATCAGTTCTTGTTCGAAAAGACGAAGGAGGATTTTTCAAAAGACAGCCTCTTTGATCCAAACGAAACGATAAGGATTCGAGAAACCAGTTTTGAGAAGATTGTCGAGGAGTTACAGGTGTATAACCTTTCGACAACCTCTGATGATGTAAAAGGTATCGCTTTTGAGAAATTCCTTGGGCGTACATTCCGTGGAGAACTTGGGCAGTTCTTTACGCCACGGACTATTGTAGATTTTATGGTTTCTGTACTTGATCCGCAAGAAGGAGAATATGTTTGTGACCCTTGCTGTGGAAGTGGCGGTTTTTTGATTAGAGCTTTCGAGTATGTGCGTGAGCAAATAGAATCGGAATTGGAAAAGCGTAAGGAAGAAATCAAACAAGAGCTCATACCTAACAATTATGACAAGCTAAAGTCAAAAGAACAGGAAGAGATAGATGCTAAAGTATCTGATGCGTTTACAAAGATGAATTACGAGGTGGATATCACTAACGATAAAGGCCGTTTGAGAACGCTATCCTATAACTGCATCTATGGTACAGATGCCAATCCACGTATGGCTCGTACTGCTAAGATGAATATGATTATGCACGGAGACGGTCATGGTGGAGTTCATCATCACGACGGGTTACTGAATGTCAACGGCATCTGGGATGGGCGTTTTGATGTGATCTTGACAAACCCTCCATTTGGCTCTCGTGTTGATAGAGATATTAAGATTACAGAGGCGGATAGGTTTACTGATGAGGCAAAGATCAACGCTTACATAAAGCGATATGGCGAAGAATATCGTGCTGCTCTTAAGCAGGTTAACGACCACATAGGAGAATCTATTCTTGATCAGTTTGGCGTAGGTAAGCTAAGTGGTCTAACTGAAGTCCTTTTCATTGATCGCTGTCTGAATTTGTTGAAGCCAGGTGGTCGTATGGGAATTGTATTGCCTGAAGGTGTGTTGAACAACACGAACCTCCAGAGTGTACGAGAATACTTTGAAGGGAGAGCCAAGATTCTTCTTATTGTATCTATACCTCAGGAGGTCTTTATGGCTGCTGGTGCTACTGTGAAACCAAGCCTTATGTTCTTCAAGCGTTTTACGGAAGATGAGCAAGAGCGACATGACGATATCAAGAAAGAAGCATACTCAGAGGTTCAAGCCAAGTATCAAGAGGAGTATGACAGGATAGAGAAGGGACTAGTCAAAAGAGGTAGGGAAGCGTTGTCTGCTACTGAAAAGAAGAAGCTACGTATTAGGAAGAAAGAAATCGAAATTGCAATTGATACAGATGCAAAAGTCCTTATCAAGGAGCGTTTTGACTACGTTATTCCTATCGCAGACATCAAACGCGCAGGCATCAATTCTATCGGAATCAAGATAGAAAATGACTTGGAGCCTCTTTTGGAAGAGTTTGCTAAGTATCGAACAAATAATAAGCTATGGTCCCAGACTCGCAAAAAGACAATTTATAGATATGATGAGGATGGGCTCATGACTCGGATACGAGAGTTCGATGGCATCGTTTGCGAACCAGAATGTTTTTATGACGCAAAGAAACAATAATATGGCTACAGATACATATAGGTTCTTGCATATGGCAAACTATAAGGATATTCTGAACTGGAGTGTCCAGTATGCTGATGAGGAGAACATTGGCTTTACGAAGAAATTTCCGATGGCAAGGATTGGGGATTTCTTGGTAAAGAGCCATGATGTTATTGAGATACAAGATGACATTGAATACAAGCAGGTTACTCTTAAAATTAATAATGGAGGTGTAGTTCCAAGAAACAATGGAGAGACGATCAAAGGTTCAAAGATAGGTACTAAGCGTCAGCATGTTGTTCATACAGGCCAATTCATTATGTCAAAGATAGATGCTCGAAATGGCGCATATGGTATAGTTCCAGAAGAGCTTGAAGGGGCCATTGTGACGAATGACTTTCCTGTCTTTGATGTGGATGCGCAGAAGATCATCCCTCAGTTTCTAGTTCTCGTATCAACTACAGATAAGTTCGTAGAGTTTGCTCGCAAATGCAGTAGTGGAACTACCAATAGAAAGCGAATAGATGTTGATTCTTTTCTCAACCAACAAATTCCTTTGCCTGTCAAAGAGGTACAAGAAGATATATTGAGAGATTATAATTCTGCAACGAAGGAAGCTGAAATCAAAGATATGGAATCACTTCAATATGACCAAGCTGTATTTACGTATTTACAAGACAATTTGAGAGTTGAAGCAAACGAGGTTAAACATAATAATGGAGAGTTGCTATTTTTTACATCTTTATCAAAAGTGTCAAGATGGGATTGCTATAATAGTTCGTATAGTTTAAACAATAAGGAGAAAGAAAAAACAATAGGGCAGATAATAAAGTCAAAGCCTTTTTATGGTGCTCCATACTCGGCTGTTAAATATAATGGAAAAATACGTTATGTAAGGATTACTGATATAAATGAAGATGGAAGTTTATCAAATTCCATGGTGTCTGCTAATGCATATAATGAGACTTATCTTCTAAAGGAGAATGATTTTTTGATTGCAAGATCAGGTAACACAGTTGGTAAGACATTCTTGTATTCTTCAAAGTTTGGGCCTGCAATCTTTGCGGGATATTTGATAAAATTTGAAATAGATGAAAAATTGATTATACCTCAGTATTTACTTATTTATACAAAAAGTCCATATTTTAAGAAATGGATAACCTCTAATATGCGCATCTCTGCCCAGCCAAATATAAATTGTAAACAGTATTTGGAAGCACCTATTATTGTGCCAGATATGAAAACACAGGAACAAATAGTAGAGTATGCAGAAAGGATGAGGACTAAGAAAATGGCTCTAAAGAAAGAAGCCGAACAGTTAAGAATTAATGCGATTAATTCTTTTAACCAAATAATATTTGGATAGCTATGAGAATAAGAAAAATCACGATAAATTCATATAAGAATCTCAAAGGGGTGTATTCTTTCGAAAATAGCGATAATTATATAGCCTTAATAGGACTCAATGGCTCAGGAAAAAGTAATCTTCTGGAAGCAGTCAGCATAATATTCTATAAACTCTTTAGTAAAAAAGGAAAAGAAATTCCGTTTGACTATAGTGTAGAGTATGAGGTTGATAATGATGTATTTAACATAGGTAAGAAAAACTTCTTGAAAAATGGTATTCAATGTAAAACCAAAGACATTATTTATCCGTCTTCTATAATAGCATGCTATAGTGGTGAAGATAAACGTTTGTGGTCGTTAGCATACGAAGACTATCATTATTCCTATTTTAGGGAAGCGGTTAAAGAGTCTCGTTTTAATCCATCTTTATTATATATAGACAAATCATGCTGGGGCATCGCTTTTCTGTCTCTAATTTGTTCGGAAGATCCAAATGTCAAGTCATTTCTAAAAGACAAATTACATGTAACCTCTCCAGCTGACATCGAGATAAATTTTACTATTGATGACACGAAGAGAACAGCCTTTAAGTTACATTCAGCTTTAAGTTGGTTTGATAGAATATGTAGAGATAATGGGGAAACTGAAGTGAACGGAAATCTTCTTTCCAGTACTGATCCTATTTTAACAGATAAAATAGACCCAGACACAGAAAAGGCTAAAACTGTATTTTCGTTCCTCTATTTGCTATCCCAGCCTGAGAAAAAAGCTAAGAAAAATAATATTCAGCGTTTTATTACTGACATAAAAATCAAGGTCAATGGGATTTTTTTTGATGATCTTAGTGAAGGTGAAAAGAAACTTATTCTCATTGAATGCATTACAAAAGTACTTGGTGACAAAAAGTCGCTCCTTCTACTTGATGAGCCGGATGCTCATACTCACATTGCGATGAAGAAAGACCTGCTCAAGCTCATCTCAGAGTTCGAGGGTCAAACAATTATGACTACCCATTCTCCAATGTTTGTAAAGATGGTTCAGGATGATAATCCAGAAAATCTTTTTTACATTGAAAATGGCTGTATTACTGTGTCACAAAATAACCTTATCAGGAAATTGTCAAATGATACTTTAACAGTTTTAGATGGGACATTGTATTCAAAAACTAATTCTTACTTATTGGTTGAAGGAAAAAGTGACGTAAATTGCATTAAAGCCGCAATAAATAGATTCCCTGAATTCAATAAGTTGCAAGATATATCAATTATATCTTTTAATGGGGCATCAGAAGCAAAAGTTTTTTTTGAACAGGCTTTTATTGAATCAATGGAGTGCATAAAAAAAGTAGTCTTCTTATTTGATTATGACCAAGATGGTTTGAAGGAATGGAAAAACCTTGGCGAGATAATAAGTGTGTACCCCGACAAATGTAAGCGCCTATTTTATCAAAAAGAATATGTGGAAGAGTTAAGTCCTACAAGCATTATTCCATCGGATTCCGTCTTACTTGAAGACTTGGTACAACCGTCTGCATATCAACAGGAACTGGATAAGATTCATGCAATATCGTCATTTCATCAACTACATGCAGGTGGAAAGATTTCCGAAAAGCCTATAAAGGATAGAATAGAAGGTCATTGTCATGAATTCACACAAGATCAACTTAGGGACTTTAAACCTTTATTGACTAAGCTGTTATCTGTGTTTGAGATAGACTGGATATGATATATCATACAATCATACTTGGCTTGCCTTTGCCAACAGAAAACTGTGTAGACATGCTGATGCAATTCATAACTTGTGGTTTATCAGTTGGAGAATGGGAAAAGTACGCTTCCCATTGGCGACAAAAGGAAATGAAGGGAATAATACGAATGAAATGGAAAAAGATATTTTAGAACAAACAAAAGGAGTAGCTGTTGAGGTATATAAAGATGCGTTAAAGCCATCTGTACAACCAATTGGCACTATGCTTAGTTATTTGCCAAGGACAATTAGACTGGCATTTAGTCGATGGGAAAAATGGATTGTTAGTGGAGAAGAAAGCATTCGTTTAACGGCAGAATCTCTTAAGGACAAACTGGCACTAGTTCCACAAGAAAAATTAGTGGAACCGGAAGCCTATGTTGCTGTGCCTGCGATGCAACAACTTCTATACTGTCAAGACAATGAGGCTCTAAGAAATCTTTATGCAAACTTGTTGTCTTCATCTATGAACATTGATAAAAAATGGCAGGTGCATCCATCTTTCGTTGATATAATAAAACAAATAACACCAGATGAGGCAAAAATTATGAATTCAATACCTAATTTTAAGAATAATTTTATGCCATTAATAGATGTACAATTATTCGATAAAAATAGTGCAGGTAAAGGTGGGCATCAATTATTTGTTACGAATTTTACGAATATTGGTATTGACATAATTGAAAGAAAAAATAATATTTGCGCATATGTTGATAATCTTGTGAGGTTGAAACTTTTAGAAATTCCAGCCACTTATCATCTGACAGACATAAGTGAGTATAAACCATTAGAAGAACATCCTATTCTGCAAGCAATGATACCAGAGGAGTATAAACAAGTCTATGATATTCGCTATAGGCATAAAGCTCTTCAAATAACTAATTTCGGGTTATTATTCAAGAATGTTTGCTGCGGAAAATAGAATATTGAGATTTTAATAGATGAGTGTCAATGGCTGATATAACTCAAAATACCAACGATATCCCGGAGCTGCAGTCGCCTTTAGAGCAGCTGCGGGAGGTTGATGGCGATGGGAGAGAATGGTGGAACTCACGTAAGTTGGCACGGGTGATGGGGTATGGCAAGTATTGGAACTTCGAGCGTGTCATTGCCAAGGCGCAGGCTTGGGCTTCGCGGAAGGGTTACCATCTGGGAGAGCATTTCGTGGAGATTACCGAGATGGCGGAACTGGGCAGTGGGGCGGTCAGAGAGGTGACAAGCATTCGGCTTTCTCGTGCCGCTTGTATGGCTGTGGTGATGAACGCCGACCAGAAGAAGGAGATGGTGAAAGTGGCTCAGCAGTATTTCAGCTCGACTATGACTCCGGATGTGGTGGTGAAAAGTATGGAATCCTCCGTGCTTATGTACAAGGGAGGACGAGGCAAAGTACAAGTGCTGGTCATCTTCGACACAAATACTTTCTGGCTCTCACAGCAGAGGATGGCGGAATTGTTTGGAGTGACTGTTCCAACCATCAACTACCATATTGACCAGATAAACCAAAGCGGAGAGATCCATTTGTCCGACGCAATTAGAAAAATTCGAATACCTTCGGACAAATGGTCTGGAGAGGTGATGATGTACAACCTTGACGTGGTGATTGCGGTTGGCTATCGGGTGAACAGCTACGAGGCGACACAGTTTCGAATCTGGGCTACGAGTGTGCTGAAAGAATATCTCACGAAGGGCTTTGTACTGGATGATGAACGACTGAAGGGGAAGGATGTCTTTGGAGCGGACTACTTTGATGACTTGCTTGACCGCATACGGGAGATCCGCCTCAGCGAACGTCGTTACTATCAGAAGATAACAGACATCTATAGTGAATGTAGTTCCGATTACGACAGGGATTCTGAAGAGACACGTCTGTTCTTCAAGATGGTGCAGAATATGATGCACTATGCTGTCACTAAGCAGACTGCGGCAGAGATTATCTATGATCGTGCCGATGCGGAACGCCCTCATATGGGCTTGACTGCTTGGAAGAATGCTCCCGATGGCAGAGTCGTCAAGTCGGATGTGACTGTGGCCAAGAACTACCTGAGTGAAAAGGAAGTTGATTCCTTGAACAGACTGAGCAATGCTTTCATTGACATCGCGGAACAAAGGACCGAGGATCATATCTTGATGACTATGGCGGACTGGTCTGACCTTTTACAGAAGTATATGAACCTTAACGACCGCCCTATACTTCCTGATGCCGGCAGGGTGACACACGAACAAGTCGTCGAGAAGGCTCTTACTGAATATGATAAGTTCCGGGTCGTTCAAGACCGTGAAATCATGTCCGATTTTGACCGTCAGATTGAGTTGCTGTTCGGTGACAAGAAATAGAAACAGCACGTGGGAATTTGCGCACGAAAAATTCGTATCTTTGAATTTTAGTTAGAAAGACGATAAGATGAAGGGAATCTTCAGGGGCATATTCATAAGTCTGGCGCTGCTTGCGGGGTGCGGACTCCGTGGGTGGGGAGCTACGCCGGAGTTTGTCGATTCGCTGCGGACGGAACTGGGGCGTAGGAATATTCCGGAGCGGATCCTTTTCCTGCCTTTGGCGCTTGCGGACCAGCGGGCGGACGATGGGAGGGAAGGAATATGGTCGCTCACGGCGCTGGATGCTATCAGGGGGGAAGCACTTTATCGGAAAGCCGCAACCGAATCGGATAAAGGAACCGGGGATGTGGCAGAGGTGCTGATGACGAATGACAGAGAGGTGGTGAGGACGGAACAGGATCGAGGCGTAGCAAGCAATTTGATAGGTAGAAGCACTTGTGATTTGGACTCTACGGATGTTCGCTTCGATGATTATCTTTCCACCGTGATAGCACTTAACCGCCTGCAGGAGCTTTTCAATGAATATGGCGACTGGAATATGTCGATAGTGGCTTATGCCACAAGTCCGACGGCGCTGGCCGCGATGGATTCCACGGCGTTTGCCAACGCTCCGATTCTTAGGAGTTTACGAAATGCTGAGGAGGAATATTCAGAAAATATTCCGGCCGCGTTTGAGCGGATAGGGTCGCTGGCGGCCAAGAGGAAGGCGGAGAGGCTGGCGTTCCTGCAGGAGCAGGCGGCGCTTAGGAAGGCCCGTCTGGACTCGCTGCGGAAGAGGCAGGCGGCGAACACCGACAGGATTACCTACACTATCCGTCGGGGCGACACGCTGGGAGGAATCGCGGCAAGATACCGGGTCAAGGTCTCTGACCTGAAGAGATGGAACAACCTAAGGAGCGATATGATCCGTGAGGGACGTAAACTGGTGATTTACAGATAGTCATTATGAAGCAATATAAGGTACTTTTGTTTTTTCTTTCCGTTTTCCTGATCCTTTCCGCGATCTGGTTCGTATATCCGTCGAAAGGCGTTCAGGTTGGAGATTTGAAGTTGAGGTTCCCGTCCTACCAGGGCTATCTTGCCGACCTTCAGGACAGCACGGTGGACGTGAATGTGGATTCCGTGCTTCTTGCCGTGCAGAAAAGCTACGAGATGGTCGAAGGCTCGACAGATACCCTTCGCTACTACTATGACTACATCACCTCGAATCCCAACCGGATATGTCTGCCGGATGATGACTACACGTTCTTCGACTCGCTGTTCGTGGAGATGGCCGCGGCGGCAGATTCCGGCCGCACCGTCAGGATTCTGCACTATGGTGATTCCCAATTGGAAATGGACAGGATCTCGGCTGTGCTGAGACAGGATCTTCAGGAACGCTTCGGGGGATCCGGGCCGGGAATGGTGCCGATGATCCAACGGATTCCGACCGTGTCGCTCTCGCAGAACGCTTCCGGAAGCCTGACCCGCTACGCTATGGTGGGGGATTCGCTGACAAGGAAGGCCTCGCACAAGCGCTACGGGCCTCTGACACAGTTCACTGACGTTTCCGGCAACGGAACGTTCACTTTCACAAGAACCAAGAACAGATATTCCCAAGAGTTGGTCAAGTCGATCTCAAAGGTTTCCGTGCTTCTGGGGCAGAATTCCGCAGGCTTTGAGATGGCCCTGAAATGCGACACGTTGCCGGTAAGGAAAACCGTCATAGATTCGGCCAAGGCTGAAGTCTCGATGGTCACTTGGGAATTACCTTGCGATGTGGAGAAAGGCACGATCAGCTTTTCCGGCAACGCTGAGATCTATGGAATAATGCTTGACGGAAAAGGAGGCGTGACCGTTGACAACGTCGCCTTGCGTGGATGCGCCGGATTCATATTCTCGTCCATCAACCGTCAGGTGATGAAAGAGAGTTTCGCGAAGACGGACACTCGGCTGATAATCTTACAGTTCGGCGGAAACGCGATGCCTGGAATAGCCTCGAAGAAGGCCATTTCCTCTTACGTGAGGAAGATCGTGATGCAGTTCGACTACTTCAAGGAGGTCGCTCCGGAGGCCCAGCTGATGTTCATCGGCCCGGCGGACATGTGCAAGAGCGAGGACGGGAATCTGATAACTTGGCCGCTCCTGCCGCAACTTAATGATTCCTTGAAGGTTAACTGTCTGAAGAACGGCGTGGCTTACTGGGACACATTCAACGTGATGGGAGGCCCGGGCTCGATGAGGAAGTGGGTGAGCCACAATCCCGCTCTGGCAGGCCCCGATCATATTCATTTCACACACAAAGGAGCGCTTGAGATCGGAAACGCGCTCGCCAAGTCCTTCATTCTTTACCACGACTTCTACAAGCTCCGCCAGGAACTTTCAGACGAGGCTGTGGGAATATATCTGCGCGACCTGCGGGACAGTCTCAATCCTCGTCCCGCCGTGCCTGACACCTTGACAAAGATAGAGTTATGAGACGTTTCCTGACATATTCATTGCTCTTTTTGCTGCTTCCGGCGACCCTTTGGGGGCAGTCGCTGCGGAAGGCGGTTCCTGAATATGATTTCGCGCGTTTCGAGAAGAACCGGATTGGGTTTCAGGGGGATAGTTCGGCCTTTGAGAGGCTTTTCAAGAAGATGGATTCCGTGCTTTTTCTGGGTAAAGGCAACCTTAGGATTATGCACATCGGGGGGTCTCACGTGCAGGCCGGGACTTTGACGCGGCAGTTACGGAACGACCTTCTGTCTTTGAGAACGGCTTTGGACGGGGGCAGGGGACTGGTTTTCCCGTTCTCCGCCGCCCACACGAACAATCCAAGCAGTTTCACGACAAGTTACGAAGGGTCCTGGAAGGTGACGAAGAATGTCCAAAGGGAGCCGGATCATAGGCTTGGACTTACTGGAATATCCTTGAGCGCGTCGGATGACAAGGCTTCGGTGATGGTCACCACTGTGGCCAGGGATCCGAAACCGCAGGATCCGACGTTTCGGTTCAACGAAGTGAAAGTCCTTGGATATTCATCAGCAGGAGAGAGAGTTCCGGTGGTGGTTTTGGCTAAGGGTGACACGCTGCAAGGGTGCCGGGCGGATTCCTGCTGGTCTTTCGGCCTTCCCGCGTTTGCGGACTCCGTCAAGATTGCGACCAAGGGACAAGGCGAGTTCACCTTGACGGGAATATTCCTTGACAACCCTTTCCCTGGCATTTCCGTGACGGGAATCGGCGTGAACGGGGCTTCGCTCGGGTCATATTCAAAGTGCCCGGATCTGATGAATGATTTGAGGCTGGTGAATCCGGATCTGGTGATTTTAGCCGTCGGGATCAATGATGCGACCGCCGCGAATTTTTCTGTGGATGATTTTGTCGCGCGCTATAAGGTGCTTGTGTCGCAGATTCGTTCGGTGAATCCCGACTGCGCTCTGCTGTTCGTCTCCAACAACGACAGTTTCAGGAGGATACGCCGTAAAGGCTATGTCGTGAATTCTAACGGCAAGTTGGCTGAGCAAAGCTTTTTGAGGCTCGGAAAGGATTGTGACGCAGGCGTTTGGGATCTGTTTGACATTATGGGGGGACTCGGTTCGATGAGGAAATGGGAAGAGGCCGGCCTCGCCAAGAGGGACAAGATTCATTTTACGGAAAAGGGCTATGAACTGGTGGGAGACCTGCTGTTCAACGCGTTGATGGATAAGTATGTGGAACATTTAAAGAAAGGTAAGTGATGGGATTTTGGGACGTTGCCGCTGACTTTTTCAAGAACCTGTTCTCTTTTGATCAGGCTCACCCGTTGTTGTTCACCCAGTTCTATTTCTGGGCGTTCTTCGCCATCGTGCTGGCCTTTCTGTGCGTTTTCAAGAACAAGGTCGTGCTTCGGAATGCCTTCCTGTTCTTTGTCAGCCTATTTTTCTACTACAAGACGAGCGGACTGTTCCTGATTCTGTTTGGGTTCGTGATTGTCTATAACTATCTGGCAGGTTTCGCTCTGTCGGGTATAAAAGGAAATTTCGGCCGGAAAGCCATTGTGGTTCTGAGCGTTGTCGTGGATCTGTCGCTGCTCTGCTACTACAAGTACGCCTACTTCCTGACCGATGTCGTGAACAATCTTTTCGGAACGGAATTCATTGTGAGAGACTGGTTTGCGGTTTTGGGTAACAAACTGACAGGCTCTCAGGCGTTCAGCGTTGACTCGATCTTCCTTCCGGTCGGAATCTCGTTCTTCATCTTCCAGGCGATCAGCTATGTGGTTGATGTTTCACGCAGGACAATCGGTCCGATCAAGAACTTCTGGGATTTCGGCTTCTACTTGAGTTTCTTTCCTCAGCTTGTGGCCGGCCCGATCGTGCGCGCCAAAGAGTTTTTCCCTCAGCTTCACAAACCGTTCTTCCTTGGCCGCAGACAGTTCGGTATCGCGATTTTCTGGATTCTGAACGGACTTGCCAAGAAGTTGATCCTCAGTGACTATCTGGCTGTGAATTTCTGCGACAGGGTTTTCGAGAACCCTTTGCTTTACACCGGTTTCGAGAACCTTACGGCTCTCTTCGGCTACTCGCTTCAGGTCTATGCCGACTTCTCCGGGTACACTGACATCGCCACCGGTGTCGCTATGCTGATGGGTTTCTATCTGCCGAAGAACTTCAATTCTCCGTACAAGGCCCGCAACGCCGGAGAGTTCTGGAAGCGGTGGCATATTTCCCTTTCCAAATGGCTTCAGGACTATCTTTACATCCCGCTTGGAGGCAACCGCAACGGCACATTCGGCTCGTATGCGATCATCCTCGGAATCGCTTTCCTGGCATCGGCTCTGGCAAAGAACTGGTGGGTTTTCGGAGTGGTTCTGGTCATTGCGGCAGTGCTGGCACTTCTGATCACTTTCTGCCAGAAATACCGCAAGGAACTCATCTCGGACATCAACAGGATGGACACGATGCTCCTTGGCGGCCTGTGGCACGGCGCCAGCTGGAACTTCATGATCTGGGGCGGTTTGAACGGTCTCGGAATGCTGATCTACAGGTTCTGGAAAAGCTGCAATGTCTATGTCAGGACGCTCGTCATAGGTCTCGTCTGCGTGGCCTTTTATATTCTTAAAATCACTGTGCCGGCTTCGGTGTTCAATATGTTCTTCGTCTGGACATTGATCATATTCATAGGCGCGGCCGTGCGGATGCTCTATCATCTGTGCCGCTTAAAGGCCGCCTTCTCATGGCTTGAGACTGGCTGGGCGGTCGCTATGACGTTCATATTCATTACTTTTACCCGCCTTTTCTTCCGAAGCGGCTCCAACCTGAATCCTGCGGAAGCGAACGAGAAAGCGTGGAGCACAGCAAAGAATATGGTCGAGCGCATCGGCGGCGACTGGGACTTGTCCCTTATCCCGCATATGGTTCAGCAGCACCTCGGAGTGATTCTCGTCTTCGTCTTCGGAATGATCATCCATTGGCTCCCCGAGAACTTCAAGCGCCGCTACCGCATCTGGTTCGCCTCGATGCCCCTCCCGCTGATGGCCCTCGTCTGCGTCCTCGCCGTCTTCATCATCTGCCAGTTCATCACCGCCGACCTACAGTCGTTCATCTACTTCCAGTTCTGATGATGAGGATTGCGTGTGGCACTTAACCAGTTGAAAATGAGGAATAAGACCGATCATCTGGTGCCGTTTGAAGTACCATGTAATCCGTTTTCCTCCTTGATAATCAGCATTTTGGGTGCCACGAACATTTGTAGACCAGACCATCTCTAAAAGGACTGCGAATATTGCCGCTAAAACTCCGTCCCGTCGGAGCCGTAAACCTTTCCCGATTACAAAATGCGTTCACGTTAATGGGAGAACGCACGTATTTAATGAAAAGGGTTGAGGCTTCCCGACTACAAAATGCGTTCACGTTAATGTGCCATAGAAGAAGGTGAGGACACGCTATGGCTGAAAAAGTCTAAGCTTAGAGCAATAGTTTTTCAGCCGATGTGCTGCTGGAGTGGGCTTCAGTGGCACATCGGCTGAAGGTGTTTTGTAAGAAAGAGGGTGCCCGCCGTGATTGTCGGTTGAAATCCAATCATAAAAAGAGGTTGTGTACAATTCTGAAAAAGAACACACTGCGGGCCTATATTTAATTTGGAACGGTCTTTGATGAGGCGATGCCTCAATACACGGGATCAGGGCAGCCTGGTTCGCAAAAAAAGATCGCTATGAGCAAGCTTAACAAAAGAGCCATTATTGGCGCGGTCGCTGTGGCTGTTGTCGCCACGGCTGTTGTCATCATTGTTCTCCGGCCAAAGCATCATTTGGAGGATCTTCCTGTTGTCAGCGTTGACACGGTCAGGACAAGGAATGTGGAGATCTACGGGGAGTTTCCGGGAAGGATCCGCGCCCAGCAGTTCGTGGAGGTGCGGGCGAGGGTCGAAGGCTATCTTGAGAAGATGATGTTTGAGGAAGGAACATACGTTAAGAAAGACCAGATACTTTTCATCATTGATCCGAAACAGTACAAAGCTCAGGTGGACAGGGCAGAGGCACTGGTGACTAAAAACAAGGCGATGGCCCTTAAGGCAGAGAGGGATCTGGCGAGGATCAGGCCTTTGTTCGAGCAGAAGGCCTCCAGCCAGCTTGATCTGGACAACGCTGTCGCCGCCTATGAGAGCGCCAAGGCTGACGTGCAGGTCAGCGAGGCGAATCTGACGGAAGCCCGTCTGGCGTTGAGCTACACCACAGTGCGATCTCCTATTAGTGGTTACATCAGCGAGAGGCATGTGGACATAGGCACTCTTGTCGGGCCGGGATCGCAGTCCCTCCTCGCAAATGTGGTCAAGAGCGACACGGTGCTTGTGGAGTTCAAGATGACTGATCTTGACTACCAGAAATCAAAGGCCAGAAATGTGAACCTCGGCCAGAAGGACACCAGCAGGCACTGGGATCCGTATGTGACCATCACTATGGCTGACAAATCCGTCTATAAGTACAAAGGGCTGGTGGATTTCGCCGATCCTCTTGTGGACGCCAAATCAGGGACGTTCTCGGTACGCGCCGAGATGCCTAACCCTGACCGTGAACTCCTGCCGGGTCAGTTCACCAACGTTAAAGTCCTTTTGGACGTGAGGGAGAACGCTGTGGCGGTGCCGACCAAGGCCATCATCATCGAAAAGAGCGGCTCGTTCATATTCGTGTTGAAACATGACGGCATCGTGGAGAAGCGTTTCATCCAGACAGGACCGGAAGTGGAGAACACGACTGTCGTGGAGCGTGGCCTCAATCCCGGAGAGATCATTGTGGTGGAAGGGGAGCACAAGCTGAGCCACGGAATGAAGGTGGAGGCGGTTCGCTCTTAAGGAATATGTTAACAGACACGAACTTATGAAATCCGATTTCTTTATAGACAGGCCCGTATTCTCGACTGTCATATCCATAATAATCGTACTTGTCGGGCTCATAGGACTGACTATGCTGCCGGTTGACCAGTACCCGAAGATTGTCCCTCCGGTCGTGCGCGTCTCGACATCCTATCCCGGCGCCAACTCGCAGACCGTGTCGCAGGCCGTGGCTACACCTATCGAGCAGTCGCTCAACGGAACGCCGGGGATGCTCTACATGGAGTCAAGCAACTCCAACAACGGAAGCTATTCGGCGACATTGACATTCGACATCTCCACTGATCCGGATCTCGCCGCCGTGGAGGTTCAGAACAGGGTCAAGCTGGCCGAGTCCAGACTTCCTGCCGAAGTCGTGCAGAACGGAATCTCGGTGGAGAAGGAGTCCTCAAGCAAGCTTATGACGATCACCGTGATGTCGGATGACCCGAAATTCGACGAGGTCTATCTCAGCAACTACACAACCTTGAATATTCAGGACCGCTTGAGGCGTGTTCCTGGCGTGGGAGTTGTCTCGAACGTGGGAAGCCGCTACTATGCGATGCAGATCTGGGTACAGCCGGACAAGATGGCCAGCCTCGGGATAACGGTCAAGGATCTGCAGAACGCTCTGAAGGATCAGAACCGTGAGGCCGCGGCCGGAGTGCTCGGGCAGCAGCCGATCACGGATGTGGATGTCACCATCCCGATCACGGCTCCGGGACGTCTCTCATCGGTCGAGCAGTTCGAGAACATTGTGGTCAGAACGGGCGAGGACGGATCAATCATCCGCCTCAGGGATGTGGCCCGGATCTCGCTTGAGGCCCAGTCGTACAACACCGAGAGCGGCATCAACGCCCGCAACGCCGCAGTGATGAACGTCTTTATGCTTCCCGGAGCTAACGCCGTGGAGGTCGCCGACAAGGTCAAGGCGGAGATGGCCGAGATCAGCAAGGGCTTCCCTGACGGCATGTCCTACGACATTCCGTTCGACATGACCACCTACATCTCGGAGTCCATCCATCACGTTTACAGAACCTTGTTCGAAGCCTTGATCCTTGTCATCCTCGTGGTGTTCCTCTCCCTTCAGAATGTCAGGGCCACGCTCGTCCCGGCAATAGCAGTGCCGATCTCCCTGATCGGCACCTTCGGAGTGATGCTGATCTTCGGCTTCTCTCTGAACATGATGACATTGCTTGGCCTCATACTGGCCATCGGAATCGTTGTGGATGATGCTATCGTGGTCGTGGAGAATGTGGACAGGATCATGTCAACCGAACATCTGTCCCCGTACGAGGCTACAAAAAAGGCGATGGGGGAGATAGGAAGCGCCCTTGTGGCGATGTCGCTTGTGCTCTGCGCCGTTTTTGTTCCGGTAAGTTTCCTTTCCGGAATTACGGGCCAATTGTTCAGGCAGTTTACGGTCACGATCGCTGTTTCCGTGATAATCTCCACCATTGTGGCGCTGACCTTAAGCCCTGTGATGTGTTCCAAATTCCTGAAGCCGCACGATGATGACAAGCCTAAGAACTTCGTGTTCAGAAAGATAAACCAGTGGCTTGAGCAAGGAACCTCGCTCTACGCGAGGATGGTCCGTTTCGCGCTGCACAATTCGAAGAGGATGTTCGCTGTCTTCGGCGTCGCGATTGTGGGAATATTCATACTCGGTCGCCTCGTTCCGCAGAGTTTCATCCCCAAGGAGGATCAGGGCTATTTCACTGTGGAGCTGGAGCTTCCGACGGGTGCCACGCTTGAGCGGACCAGAGAGGTGACGGACCGCGCGATGGATTTTCTGCTCCGGCAGCGCGATGTTGAATATGTCCTCAATGTCACCGGCTCCAGTCCCCGGATAGGCACCGCGCAGTCCAGCAGCACCTTGACGGTGATCCTGAAACCATGGAAAGAACGCAAGGTCACTAATATGTCCAAGACGATAGCGATGGTGAGAGACTCCTTGTCACGCTATCCGGAGAGCAAGGTGTACATCAGCACACCTGCCGTTATCCCTGGACTCGGTACTTCGGGCGGATTCTCGATGGTGCTTGAGGCAAGGGGGGACGCGACCTATCAGGATCTCCAGAACGCCTCGGACACGCTTCTTCATTATGCGATGAAGAGGAAAGAGTTCACCGGATTGTCCTCCGGAATGCAAAAGGACATCCCTCAGTTGTATTTCGATGCGGACCGTGACAAGATCCAGCTTCTGGGGCTGTCGATGGCCGATGTCTTCGCGACCCTGAAAGCGTTCACCGGTGCGATCTATGTCAACGACTTCAACATGTACAACCGAATATACCGTGTCTACATCCAGGCCGACGCCCCGTACCGCGCCCACTCCGACAATCTGAACCTCTTCTTCATGAAGAGTTCGGGAGGCACGATGATCCCTGTCAATGCTCTGGGTACCACGCATTTCACGACAGGGCCGGGTACGATCAAGAGGTTCAACATGTACAATTCGTCCACGATCAGCGGAGAGGCCGCCAACGGAACCAGTTCCGGCGAGGCCCTTGCCATACTTGAGGAGATCGCCGAGGAGCATCTGCCGGACAACATCGGAGTGGAGTGGAGCGGAATGTCCTATCAGGAGAAGAAGGAGAGCGGGCAGACTGGACTCGTGCTTGCGCTGGCGTTGCTGTTCGTGTTCCTCTTCCTCGCTGCCCAGTACGAGAGCTGGTCCATTCCTGTGGCCGTCATCCTTTCGCTTCCGATCGCGATAGCCGGAGCGTATCTCGGTGTGGCTGTGCTTGGAATGGAGAGCAACATCTATTTCCAGATAGGTCTCGTGATGCTCGTCGGCCTTGTGGCCAAGAACGCGATCTTGATCGTAGAGTTCGCCAAAGAAGAGGTTGAGGCCGGAAAGGATCTGGAAGAGGCTGCGGTCACCGCCGCAAAACTGAGGTTCAGACCAATCGTGATGACATCCTTGGCATTTATCCTTGGCATGCTGCCTCTCGTGTTCGCCAGTGGCCCGGGATCCGAGAGCCGCAGGAACATCGGCATCGGAGTGTTCTTCGGGATGATCACCGGCATAACCGTCGGAATCGTCTTTGTTCCGTTCTTCTTCGTGCTGATCTACAAGTTGAGATCAAGGATCTCGAAGTGGAGACCAAAACTCCGTAAGGCGGGAAAGGCCTTGTCGGTCGTCGCAGTCATGGCCGTGTCTTCCCTGACTTTAGATTCCTGCTCCACATCGAGGTATTGCGATAAGCCGGACTTCGGAGAGATGCCGAAAGCCTATTTCGAGGATTCGAGCGACAGGAGCATCGCTGACCTTGACTGGCGGGAAGTGTATGAGTCTCCTGAATTGCAGAAGCTTATAGACGCGGCTTTGGAATATAACAAAGACATCCTCATCGCTGCGGAGCGTCTGAAGGAGATGGAGTACAGGTACCGTGTGCAAAGATCCGCCCAGCTGCCTTCCGTCTCGGTGAAAGGCTATGCGCAGAATGATCACAGCAATTACGGGGGGACGGATCCGAAACCGGACTCTCCTGAATTCGGAGTCAAGGCCTCGCTTCAGTGGGAGGTGGATTTCTGGGGAAGACTGAGATGGTCCAAGAAAGAGAAACTGGCCGGTTATCTCGGCACTGTCGAGGCTCAGAAAGCGGTGAGGATGAGCGTCATCGCCAGTGTGGCCTCCGCCTACTATGAACTGGTGGGCTTGGACAAGAAACTTGAGATAGTCACCAACACTTTGGTCACAAGGCAGAAGTCCGTGAATCAGGCCAAACTCCGTGCGGAAGGAGGACTGACATCTGAGATCCCTTACCAGCAGGCTCTTGTGGAATTGGCTTCCACCGAGGCTTTGGTGCCGGATCTTCAGAAACAAATCGCATTGAAAGAGAGTGAGTTGTGTTTTATTACCGGATCGTATCCGAAGGATGTGGAGCGAGGTTTGTCCTTATCGGAAATCTCAAAGACCGTTGTTCCGTCCGGAGTTCTGTCTGACATCCTCAGGCGCAGGCCTGACCTTATGCAGTCCGAGAACGCTCTCAGGGCGGCGGAGGCTCGCGTGGGCGTGGCGATGGCCGAAAGGTTCCCGTCCTTTACCATCAATCTTGGAGCCGGAGAGGAGAACAACGCCCTTAAGGATTTCCTGAAGTCCCCGTTCTGGTTCACCGGAGCCACACTGGCTTCACCGGTCTTCGAGTTCGGCAAACGACGTTCCGCCCTCAAAGCCGCCGTGGCCTCCTACGAGCAGACAAGACTGGAGTACGAGAAAGATGTTATGCAGGCGTTCAGAGAGGTCTATGACGCCACCGTGACTTTCCGTTCCGCCCGTTCCAACACTGACGTGAAGGTGGAGATGGAGCGCGCGTCCAAGAAATATGTCGTGCTGGCCAACAGCCAGTACATAAACGGTGTGATCAGTTATATGGATGTCCTTGACGCGCAAAGAAAGTACCTTGCCTCCCAGTTGGAGTTAAGCGAGGCAAGGACGAAGGAGAATCTCTCCGTGGTCAATCTGTACAAGGCTCTCGGCGGCGGCTGGAAGGACTTTTGATTCAAGCCCTTGCTTCTCTATTGAGAAGAAAATAATTACGTGACCTTCCGGCCGCATCAACGGCTGGAAGGTTAAATAGTTCACACCTATTCTTGAATATTTTGATTATTTCGTTAACCTTTATAAATTTACGGTGAATATTAGTAGACCTCTAAAAGTCCGTAACTTGTAACTATTGACAGATGAACAGATTCGTAATTATATTCCTCTTGATGTCATTTTTATTAGTCTCCTGCGACAACAGGCAGACCAAGTCTTTGCTTCAGGATGTCGAGACCTACATTCAGGAAAGGCCGGACAGTGCCCTGCGGGTTCTGAGGAAAGTTGATTCGCTGACGCTGAACACAAAGGCACTCCGAGCCCGCTATTCTGTGCTGTTTGCAATGGCGTTGGACAAGAACTACATCGACACGACTGCCTTGTCAATTCTGGAACCAACTGTGGCCTATTATGAAAAATTCGGCTCGCCGAAGGATAAGATGCTGTCCTACTATTATTTAGGACGTATTTATTCTAACAGAAAGGATTATCCGAACGCTGTCATTTTCTATTCACAGGCTTTGCGGGAATCGAGTGAATATGACTATTACCACAGAGGATTGATTTATGCTGCCTCCGCTGATGCTTACAACGCATCTTTCAATGATGAGGAAGAGTTGAGAAACACTATCTTGGCCTATGAGTGCTTTGAGAAAATAGGTGACAAGGATCTTGATCTATCGCTGTACAAAGTGGCCCAGGCTTATCATAACAATGAACGGTTCGATGTGGCCGACAGCCTTTACTCGCTTGTCTATTCCGGGAAGGACTCGACATCACGGCTTGCCCTCTATGCTATGGAGGATCTGGTCAGCAATGACTTGTATCAAGAGAAACAAGATGTTGAGAGGGACCTTGAATTGCTTGAATATGTCGCCGAACATCGCGGTAATCTTAGTTTGGAGTCGTATTATGAATATGCGTATCTTCTCCTTTTGGCAGGGAAGGAATCAGAGGCGGAGAATATTCTTTCACAGTTGTCCAATCGTGAAGCGAATGGAAAAACGATGGAGATTAGATACCGGATAGCGGAGTGTAAAGGACAAAATGAAGAAGCCCTGGCTTTGTTGAAAAGTATGTTGTCTCATCAGAATGACGTAGTTAAGAAGAAATTGGCTCAATCTGTTTTCAAGGCTCAAAGTGACTACTATCGTCTTACTGCTGAGGTCTCTGAACAAAAATCTACAATATCCAATCAAAGAAGCATCATAATTCTCATTACAGGTTTAATGATAATTGCTTTGCTCTATGTCATCTTTATGAAAAGGAAAAGCACCTTGATCCGTGAAAAAGACAGACTGACACAAGCCGTGGAAGAATCCGAGAGACTTTTAGAAACGGTGAGGAACAGGGCTAATGAGGAGAAGAGCGAAAGGGAAAAGGACATTTTGGATTTGAAATCACGCAATGAACGTGAGCAGGATAAGATCAAGGATTTGCGTGAGATGTACGTTGCCCTTTATCAAAAGCGGTTCAGCGAAATCGGAAAGTACTATGACGCCGCATCATCGCATCGACTTGAGTCAATAAAGGAGAAAGCCTACCACGATGTCATATCCTCAACCCAAGCCTTGTTTGAGGAGATCGCCAGCGGATCGGAAGGCCAGAAAAAGTTTGAGGCAAGGATAAACGCTGATCTTGATGACATCGTCTCCAAGATCAGATCCGACTTTCCAAAGTTGAAAGATGATGACATCCGCTTTATCTGTTACCTGATAGTAGGCTTTGACACCTCTACAATTTCATTCCTGATGGACATTTCCAAGGAGAATGTCAGAGTGAAGAAGCATCGCCTTCGTGAAAAATTGAACGGCTATTCCGGCCCAAACGAGACTCTGTATCGATTGTTCACATAATTTCGTTACAGTTTGAATAATTTTAGGGGGGGCATTGATAATCAGTGACTTATAGATGGGACGTTTTTGACGATTGCTTCCATCTATTTGTAAAACGTTGAAAAATAGAGTTCTCGATACCCCGAATCTGCGGAAATCTGTAACGCCCAAAATGCCCTCTTTTGAGTTTTTAGAGGATCTTTTATATACATTTGCCCAAACGAATTTATCAAGGTTTATGAAAAAAAATTATCTTCTTGTTCTCTTGTTGATTGGCATTGTTGCATCTTTCATTGTTGATATGCAAGCGACATCTATTGCTTGTGAGGGTGTGCTCACGAAAGTTGATATGCATAGGGAGGTTCTAGATTCTTCCCTTATTAAAAGAGTTCCTGAACGTGATCCTTTGGAGTTGTCCTGCTATGTGATTGATGACATCAACACAATCTTTCTTTCTGCCAACAAAACAGTTCTTGCTGAGATCGAAATTGAGAACTTCACAACCGGCGACTACGCCTCATACTATGATCAAATCTCCACAGCCTCTCTCTCGCTGCCTGTTTACGGAAGCGGGCGCTATCTAATCTTGGTTACTCTTTCCAATGGCGTGAATTATTTCGGAGAATTTGAATTATAATGACGATGAGATTTTACAGAATCATATCAGCATTCGCATTATTCTTGATTTTGGGCTACGAAGAGTCAAGAGGTCAAGAATTGGCTACTAACCAACCATTGTGTGACAGCCTTGTTGTCGAAGACCCTGATGGAAGCCGAACGGTAACATATACCTTTCAGGCAAGACCGGCGGAAATCTCAGCACCCCAAACTTCTTCGTTGACAAAAAGGCAATACCTTACATCAGAAGCGGATGTGGAACAAAAACTATTGAGCCTTGCTTCCAGACGAATGGCTCCGGCACGGGTGGTTTCAGGTCAGGATCTTTCCGGTTATTCAGTTGGTTCTATTCCGATTCAGGCTTCGGTCAGTTCCACGGGGGCGCGCCTTTATAGTATTCCAATCTCTGTTGTTTCTGGATGGAAATTAGTACCGGAATTATCACTTGTTTATAACAGCCAATCAGGCAACAACATCGCTGGTTTTGGCTGGGGGCTTTCCGGTCTTTCTTCCATTGAGGTCAGAAATAAGAATTATTATTACGATGGGTGTTATAGGGGAGGCGTATATGATTCCTCCGATGCCGAATATTCATTGGATGGAGTGCCTATTGTGAGATCTGCATTAGGACTATCCGGATATTCTTATGCGACAAAAAATGGAAATATTCAGGTGCAGAAACACCTTGTCTCATCAGGCACTGTGGCTTACTTTACTGTTTTGTATCCGAATGGAATGACGGGAACATTCGGGTATTCGGATAATACTAAGGCAAAGAACACGTATCCTCTTACGGAACTTACGGATATCGAGGGAAACACAATCACTTTCTCTTATAGTTATATAGCCGGTTCCTATTACATAAACGAGATTGATTATGGCAAAAATGCATCAATAATTTTCTCTTGGGAATTCCGGCCAGATGGGACACCATATCTGTATTCATCCTCTGGTCTTTCAGTGTCTTTCCCATATAAAATTCTCAAGACTATCACTTGCAATGATGGAGAGAATGAAGTTTATAAATATAATCTTACGCACGAGGTCAAAGATGATGTGTCACTATTGAAGAAAGTTGAATGCTCGACATCTTCTAACAATCTTCCTCCTCTTTCTTTCTCCTATGGGATCGATTCTGAAGAAGATACTGAGGTTACTCACACTTTCCACAAAGTTGATGAGAGTATCTTTGTCAAATATTTTACAAAATCGGATGACTGTTCACTTATTTATAAAAGGGGAAAACTGATTCCTGGAAGCCAGAATGATGGAGTTGTCATTCTTCCATCTTTTGATACGTATGCACAAATTGGCTATACGAAGAAGTGGTATGAATTGCATCGATCTTACAAGTACGGAAGCAAGTATTCCAAAGAACAAGAGATTCTTTGTAATATAAGTGGTTATTACTCTTCTGCTCAGAAAGTTATTCTGGCGGAAGAAGGTTTCCAGTTGATTGAAGCTGTTGATGTGAATGGTGATGGTACAGATGAGTTGGTAAAGATTAATAGCGGTTGTACGACAAAGGGTATCACTGATTTCAAGATAACCACATATTCTTTTGATAGGAATGGTGCGATGTCAAGTCAGAACTTCACCATTTCAATTAATGATGGAACATCCAATACTTATTATAATAATCCGGCTAAGTGTTTCTATCGGTTTGGAAATTTTCGTGGTGACGGTAAGTCGATGCTCCTGATTATATCAAGAGATGCTTCCAGGTTTGCTTTGGTGGATCTGAATACGAAGAGAAAGGTCAGCGAGAGTACTCTTTTCTCGATGAGTGATGAGGAGATTAATCTCGTGCTTGCCGCTGATTTCGAGAATGACGGACAGACGGATTTATGTCATATTACTGACGAGGGTATGGATGTGTACAGCCTGTCGGCGATGACCGGGAACACATTTTCTTTGCGCACCTCATATTCAGGCATCTCAAAATATGCTCTTTATATGGAGCCGATTTATAATGATAACGGAGCTCCGGCATCCATTCCGGCAAACTTGTATCTACTTGACACAAATGATGATGGCTATCTGGATATCGCTGCTGCTCCGGCATTTAAAGTCAAGGGTGAGAGCTTTGACATTAATTCAAATACTTGGAATATCGCAAGGTTCGATGGTGATGGATTCTACACACAGACAATATCCCTTTTTGACAGGGAAGAAGATGACACCATCATTTTTCTTGATGCGGATAAGGATGGACTTCCTGATATGCTTCATCTGCGCAGAGACTCGGTTCTTTTTCTCGTCCCTAACATAAACGGTACTTATAAAAGACAGGTTTCTTATTCCGGAATTACCTTGGATGAGACATCAGATCTTATTCCTGGCGATATCTCCATATTTGGGACACACGGTGACGTGATTGTCGCATCCGGAGCTTATATCAGCCTCTATAACTTTGATGTGAATCATTCCGATAATAGGAAATTGGTTCAAATGACCGATAGTTTCGGGCATATCAGCACGAATACTTATGGGAAGATAACGGATAGCGACGGTTCCTATTTGGCAGACCTTAACCGTTCGTATTCAACGGCAGATGGGTTTATGAGATGCCACGTCCCTCTTACGGTTTTTGTCGAAGGCCGGACTTATTTCAATAATAAGTTATTGGAGAATAATTATTATACCTATTGGGACGTTGTTTCTCATAACAAAGGACTTGGGTTCTGCGGCTTCGGAAAGATTCGCACAATAGATTATGTCTCGGGGACATATACAACAAAAGTTCTTGATCCTGAGAAGTTAGGCGTTGTGTCAGAAATATCAATTGCCAGAAGCTACAATGGTGCACCTTATTCAACTGTGGCAAATACCTATGACAACAATAGTTCGACATACGGAAAGTTGAATCCTCGTTTGGTAAAGAGTGTTGAGAGTAACTCGCTGACGGGAATCGAGGTAACTACTACCTACACCTATGGCGACTATGATCTGCCAACGACAATCCTAACTAGTCGCCGCATAGGTAACGGAACCGCTCAGACCGAAAAACTGCTTCGAACATACGAGAACAGCATTTCCGCATCCAAGTATGTACTTGGTGTTGTGACGGAGGAATCAATCATTAAGGGTTGCAGTGGAAGTGATGAACTCTCTTGGAAAGAGAAATCGGTCAATACGTATGACGACCATTATCGTAATCTCACCCAAAAGCATTATGTTGGTTATTATGGGGTACCGCGTTTCTCTAAGAATGAAGCTGTTGAGGAATCTGCTGATGTTTATTCAGATTATTTAGACTCTTCATTGGGCGATGTTATCCGCATTTCTTACGATGCGACGAATCTGGTTTTGGAAAAACGATGGCGCTATGATGATAGAGGGAATGTTGTCTCAGAAGAAACGGCTCCCTATGGTGCCACGGAATTTACAGGTAACGCTTACACCTACGATAGTGACGGGCGTTACTTGTTGACAAAGACAGACGCTTTGGGGCACACTACAACATTCAGCGGTTACAACAAGTTTGGCAAACCGGCGGCCTCTAAGGATTATCGTCACAGGGAAACAACATATTCTTATGATTCTTGGGGGGATCTGATTTCCACGTTTTATCCGGATGGCTCTAATGAACAGACAACAGTTTCTTGGGGTGGTGTCGGCTTGTACACAGTGACAAGCATATCCACAGGAAAACCGAGGACAATCACTCATTGTGATGATCTTGGCCGTGAGATCAAAAGTGGTGTCGAGCGTTTTGACGGTCAATGGCAGTGGGTTGACAAAGAGTACGACAGCCGAGGGCGTTTGTCAAGAGTGTCACTTCCTTATAGGGAAGAGGCGGCATCTTATTGGAACACTTATTCGTACGATGACTATAATCGCCAGACATCCATAACCGAAGCTTCTGGGAAGGTGTCTTCCTGGTCTTATGATGGCACGAGTGTGACTTCTGTGAAAGATGGTATAACCTCGACAAGCACCACTGATGCCAATGGAAATGTAATAAGTGTCACTGATGCGGGAGGTACGATCACTTATGCTTTCCGCAATGATGGGCAGCCGTCAGTTGTCACGGCTCCGGGAAATGTGAAGACCACGTTCACTTATGATGATTATGGTCGTCGCGTCAAGATAGAGGATCCGAGTGCTGGAATCCAGATCGATTCTTGTGTGTGGAATAGTGATGGATCTTCTGTACAGACCCATACGAATCCAAACGGCTCGATTATCACCTACAAAGACAAGTATGGCAGAACCACGTCCGTCGAGCGGCCTGGCGAGTATAACACTACTTACGCCTACGATGATGATGGCCGTCTGATTTCAGAGCAATCGACCAATGGCACGGGTGCGGAATATACCTATGATAATCTTGACAGAGTGGTGACTTCCCGCGAGATTGTACCGGACGGTAAATGGCTCAGAAAGAATTATGGTTATGGAAGTCATGGAGAGTTGTTGAGTGTACAATACGTGTCACAGGACGGGGCTATTACGACTGAAAATTTTGCCTACGCTAATGGGCACAACACAGGCATTACTCTTCAGGACGGGACTATAGTGTATAACCTTGTGTCTGAAAACGACCTTGGAATGACCACGGAGATAATTTCCGGTGGGGTTGACAGGGAGTATGGATTCACGGCCTTCGGCCTTCCGGCTTACAGGAAAATAGATGACGGTAATCTGCAGGATTTCACCTATCAGTTTGATCCTTTGACAGGTAATCTGTTGGTACGAACAGACGGTTCGAACAACCAGACGGAGCAATTCGGCTACGACAATTTGAATCGCTTGACATCGATTGGGAACAGAGTCATCGCTTATGCGGACAACGGCAACATCACTTCGATGGACGGTGTCGGGATGATGGAGTACGGAACGACATCGAGACCATACCAGATAACCTCACTTTATCCGGAGTCTGATAATGTTGTTCCATCACGTGTCCAGAATGTGTCTTACACATGTTACAGTCGTCCGTCTATCTTGACAGAAGGCGGAAGGAGTGCGGCCTTCACTTATGACGGAGACGGTAACCGTGTGAAGATGTATGTTGCGGATGGTTCCACGCAATTGCTGACGCGGTATTATGTCGGCGATCGTTACGAGTTCGATCAGACTTCTGGCGGTACGAAAGAGCGTTTATACCTTGGTGGTGACGCTTATTCTGCCCCGATGGTCTTGCAGCGTGAGAATGGTGGAGAGTGGACTGCTTACAACATTTGTCGGGACTACCTCGGCAGCATAACCCATATTGCGTCATTGGACGGGACACTTGTGGCTGAGTATAGCTATGACCCGTGGGGTAGGCTTCGTGATCCGGAAACTCTTGAGGTCTATGCGGCCGGAGAGGAACCAGAACTGTTCCTTGGCCGTGGCTTTACAGGTCACGAGCATTTGACATGGTTCGGCCTGATCAACATGAACGCCCGCCTCTATGACCCACTCCTTGGTCGTTTCCTCAGCCCGGACCCTTACGTCCAGGCACCAGATTTCACTCAGAACTTCAACCGCTACTCCTATGCCTTGAATAATCCTTTGAAATTTACCGATGACACTGGTGAATTTGCTTTGACTACTATGTTAACTGTAGCCGCAATTACTGCAGCCGTGTTTGGCTTAGGAAATGTCGGTGCACATATGATACGTGATGATATTAGTTTTTACGATGGTGTAAAATATTTCTTTTCGGGAGCAGTTGCAGGTTTTTTTGTCGGAGCGGCTGCATATACAGGATGGTGTGGAATTGTGGGTATGTCGAAGATGGCAGGCTTTCTAGGAACGGTTGGAAAAATAGCGAAATATGGAGCCATTTGTGTGGAAGGAGTGCATGTGGCTTCTACTATTACAGGTGCTGTAGGTGGAGCAATTAATAAAGGTGGTAAAGGTTTTATAAACTCGATGAAAGTACTTTTAGGCAATTTCTATTTGGATGAAAATGCGTCATTCTTTAAAAGCATCTGGCAAGGAGTCTCTCGTCATACGTGGGAAACCATACAGACTGGACTTGGTTATGATTACACTCAATTCAGGAATGCGTTTGGCTCATCAATAGACAGGGTAGATTATTATAGAGGGGCAACTTTTGCTACAAATGAAAACTCACGAGATTATCAAGGGGTTACCATCGGATCTTTTATCAATATGGATATTAATGGTAAAATTCCCTCTGGTAAATTTGATGATTATGTTGAAAAAGATGATCAAATGTATGCGCACGAATATGGCCATACAATTCAGAGTAGAAGATTTGGGTTGGGATATCCAATCATAGGATTATTAAGTCTTGGAAGTGCGATGTTTGACTTTGTGTTTAATACAGGTCATAGTCACGATAATTTTTTCACGGAAGTTATGGCTAATAAATATGCAGAACCAATTTTTCCTAATTATCAGTGGGGAACTACTAAATATCCAACAAAATATTAATGAGAAATGAGAAAGTTAATTTTATTCTTAGGCTGTGCAATATTGCCTGGTTGTGACAAATTTATCGTGTTTGATTATTACTTACGAGGAGAATGTGATGCGGTATATTGCTATGTGCCGGAGAAAGGAATCCCTTGTAAGAAAGACACTACCATTAGCTTTACTGCTGAAGAGTTGGTGCTTTTGCGTCTCAATAAATACCAGGATGGACAAAAATACGGGCGTATTGATTATGGAATAGGAGATATTGATGGCTTGTTCCGAAAATGGAACTGTGATACGGTGTCTTTCTTTATTTTTGATTCAAAAGTTGTTGAAAACAATACGTGGGAGGAAGTTGGACGAAACTATATGGTTTTGCAGCGTTATGATTTTTCAAAAGAGGATCTGGCTCGTTTAAACTGTCGAATATTTTACCCACCAACGGAGGAGATGTCAGAGATTCATATGTTCCCTCCGTATGACAAAGCGCGATAGAATGTTTAATGTTTATATAAAACAAGTAGTATTAGATAATCCGGAACTTCTAAGAAAATCAGGATGGAGGTATTAGTTATGAACTATTATTGGATATCAGCAAATAACGATAAAGTCTCAACGGTTGCCTATGCTCCTAAGGGGACACCTGTTTCGCATTATCTAATTGAGGAGATGAGAAATAGAGATGATGTTCCGTTCTCATTAGAACTACGGGATGTTTTTGTAGCCTCTAAACTTATAGTAGGAGAGGTTAGTGATGTTTTTTATGATTATCAGCCTAATAGTTTGGCTTGGCCAGTAATGTCAGAAAAGATGAAGTCAATAATTGCATCTCATTTGACTGGCTCAGAATATATAGAATGGAAGAGCATCACTATCAATGGAAAAGACATCTCCCAAAAGTATTATATTCCGATGTTTACAAGAAAACTGGACATTTTGAATGTCAGTGAGAGTGTCTATGTGCCAGTATCGGGAATTGTCTTGAAGCCGTGTTTTGACAAGGAAAAGATAAAGAATCTATCTGTTATTCATAGTCCTAATCGTTTCTGGCAGATCACGACTCAAATCTATGTAAATGAGGAGATTAAAAGAGACTTGATTGACTCAGGAATAGAAGAACTCTGTTTTAGTAGAGTAAAAGTGAAATAGGATGTATTTTGCTGAGAAAAAGGTAATTATATAATAAAATTCTGATGAAAGAATACTATGAATGAGATAATGTTGACTGAAAAGGAATATGAATTCTTGCAACACTTTCTAGTAAAAAATAATTTCCCGATTGAGATATTGAAAGCAGGAGTGCCACCAAGACTGGTTTTAGAAAGTGATGATATGTCTTTAAATATGGTGGATCGTTTGGGTGATGAAGTCATACTTCATTTTGATTCAGAATATGAGCCAACAGAAACAGGCCGTATTATAGAATCGCTGATAGATAAGATAAATGGATAATGTCAGTAGTAACTTCAATGTCGATTTTGAAATATTAAAGTATTAATGATGATTTTTATGTATAGAAGAATTATAGTTGTAGCCTTTTTGTTGCTATCCTTTATGTGTCTGTCAGTTAATGGTCAGACAGCCATAGTATATTCTTACGATTCGGCAGGGAACCGAACCTCAAGAACTACTGTGGAAACGACGAATGTCGCATCGGTGCCATCAGAGATGTCCATTGATGCTGATGAACAGTTAAAAAGCTCTTTGCCTGTCTCCAAAGATCTCGGAAATATCGCTTCTCTTGCGTCCAGTGAAGTTGAGGAGAAAGCGGAAAATACGTCACTTATGTGGCGCTTTGATTTTCTTGAGAACAAGCGTCCAATGAATGAATATGCTCACAACATAGGTAAATATGGTTGGACGAGTCTTTCTTGGACTGATTTCTACAAACGTAATTGGATGTGGAATGAGGCACTTTTATAGTACGATAATCGGTTTTTGTTCAGTTCTGTTCCTTTGGGGCTCAGTTGAAGCGGCCGGAGCGGAACAGTCCGTTAAAACTCGGATTGACAGTACTGTGGTTGATCTTGGCAACGGTGACGTTGTCGTCAAGTACAGTGTCAAGCCGTTTGATTTCGGGACACTGCATCACCCAGACCCAGCACAAAGACGGTCTCTTGTCCTTTCTGATGAGGAGAAGAATCAGCGTTTTGACGCATTCAGGGCCTCACAGGAGGCAACTGTCTCGGTGAGAAAGTCCCCGAGGCGAGCCTCGGTTCAAGCGGATTATTCTGATTATGCTGTCGGAGAGATTCCAATGGAAGTTGGTGTCTCGCCAACAGGAGCGAGAACTTACCAGATTCCTATTGTGACAGCAGCCTGATTCAAATTGACTCCGTCAATAGCCCTTGGGTACAACAGCCAGGCTGGCGAAGGTTGGGTCGGTTACGGATGGGATATTCAAGGATTGTCAACCATCAGCTTGATCAATAAGAATGTTTATTATCACGGTGTGGCGAAAGGGGCAAGAGTGGAGGATAAAGATGCGGTGTTTGCTCTTGATGGAGTACCGCTTGTCCGGAACTCCAATTCCGCCACCTCCTCCGCTTACCCATTGGAGACTGCATCAGGGCATATTCTGGTGGCTCCGGAGAAGAATTCGCAAGGGTATGTGGTGAGGTTTACGGCGTTGTACCCTAATGGTCTTACGGTTGTGTATGGAGCGGAATCCGACAACGCTTTCAACTTGCCATCATATCCTGCAGTCGAGTCCCGTGATCTTGATGGCAACAAGATCGAATTTGACTATTATTTGGACTTGGTTTACGGCAATCATAGAATTTCTTCGATACGCTATGGTTTTGATCCGTCCGGGCATCACAAGGGAGAGATTGAGTTTGATTATGCCATTTATCCGATATCAATTGTCCGATATTGCTATGGGGCGGAATTTTATCGCAACTACAGGGTGGCGAGTATTGTCTCCAAGAACAATGGAGATGTAATAGGACGATACTCGCTTTCATATGATGAAAAGGACAATGAGTTTCTTCTGTCTAATGTTGGATATTCATCTGGTTCAGAATTGCTTCGCCCTCTTGAGTTTGTGTATGGTGAAGAAGAGTCGGAGCAGGAAAATCCAGATCGTTTGTGCAGGGATAGTGACTTCTTGCTTCTGTCAAGCGCGTTCACACAAGAAGAGGTGGATCTTTACTATAGGAGAGGAAAGTTTGTCGCAAACAGTTTCAATGACGGTCTGCTGATTTATCCTAATTTCCCAGAATACGGAGTCACTGATCATTATAAGCCTTTGTTCGGACATAACTATTATGAGTTCGGCAGCCTGTATCCCAAGGAACAGAAAATCTTGTTCGCTCCGAGTCTCTCTGATTATAATGATGTGGATGGTAGCATAATCACAGGCGAAGGATTTCAGACGATTGAAGCCGTTGATGTGAATGGTGATGGGATTGATGAGATTGTAAAAGTTAATTTTAACGGAACAGTTAATTCCTATACAAAACTATTGATTACAGTCTATAAATGTAATAGTACCGGAATCCCGGTCGTGGACTATTCGTTCACCGTGTTGGTCAACGGCGTGCATTCAAATAAGCATTTTACAAGTCCGGCGCGAAGGTCTTATTATTGGGGGGATTTTTCAGGCAATGGAAAAGCTCAGCTGCTCACTATTGCGTATGATAAGAACTACAATAATACGATAACCTACGATCAGGTGTCTTATGCGGCATTGATTGACATCTCCGGAAAACGTAAGCTGTCCGAAGAGGAGTTGTTCGCTTTCCCGATAGACAAGGCGGGATGCCTTATCACCTGCGACATTGACAACGACACAAGGACAGAACTGTGTTATGCTACAACTTCCGGTTTGGAGGTTTACAGACTCTCGTCCAATAATACTTTTCGTAAGGAGGCAACTTATGGGAATGTGAATTCTGACATCCTATCATCCGAAAGTCGTCCGTATTATATTGCTGATGTTAACGGTGACGGATATATTGATATCTTGAGAGCTCCTTCTGTAGGAACAAGTTCATTATGGACAGATTATGCTTTTACAGGCACTAAGTTTGAAACATTCTATCTGAATATTGCGTCAAGAGCGGAAGAGGATGTGTTTATGTTTATGGATGTCAACCGTGATGGACTGGCGGATCTTGTGAAGGTTAGCGGAACAACTTTGGGTACGTATATGAATCAGGACAAGGACGGATTTGGAGCTTTTATGCAATCACCTTCGAGTGTGACGAACACAAAAGGAATCATTCCTGCCAATGTCGTGGATTATATGGGGATGAGCAGCTTCATTAAGGTCGATGGTTTTTATATGTATGAATATTATTACACGTCACTTTCGCCGAAGAAGCGTCATTTGACAAAATCCGTGGATAGTTTTGGCAGGACGTTATATAACACCTACACATATCTCCCAAAGAACAGTTTGTATTGGACAGACAATTCTGTCTCGGTTTCTAATTCGGACGGCTATGCGCAACGGACGTTGCCTATTTATGTTCTTTCCCGTGAGGAAGCGTGTCAGTCTGACGACAATCCATCAACCCGCTATCTTAGCAAATACTACAGTTATTATAATGGAGTGGTTCATAATAAAGGGCTTGGCTTCTGCGGATTCTCCAAGATAAGATCCTATGACGATACAGGTAGTGTTGTTGATATTGTTGATCAGGTGCTTGACCCGGAAAAACGTGGTGTGGCCACAAAGGCCGAGGCACGCCACAGGTCTGTGTGGAATGCTCCATATTCAACAACAATAAATACTTACGATAACAATAGCACAACCTATGGTAAACTGAATCCACGTTTGACAAAGAGCGTTTCGACCGATGTCTTGACTGGAATTGAGACAACGGTCAGTTATTCATATGACAACTATGATTATCCTATATCTGTCCTGACAAGTCGCAGGGTCGGGTCAGGAGCAGAGCAGACAGAGAAGCTCTCTCGCACTTATCAACATAATGTCGCGTCATCTAAGTATATGCTTGGAATACTTAAGGAAGAAAGCGTTGTCAAGAAAGATAATGGTAAAGTCGAGATGGCTTGGAAAGAACGCTCTGTTACGACTTATGATGATCATTTCAGGCCGTTGACAAACAAAAAATACGTAGGGATTTATGGTTCGCCAAGAACACAGAAGGGAGGAATGGCTGTTTCAGGTGTGGTTGATAGGATTCTGCCGATAGATTCCATAAGCCCGCCATCGATGAATATTTTAGATGCCACAAACCTTGTGTCCGAGGTCCGTTGGCAGTACGATGACTATGGTAATGTGATTTCTGAGAAAACCGCTCCTTATGGTGCGGAGGAATTCTTGGGAGACACCTATGTCTATGACGAGGACGGGCGTTATATTCTGTCAAAGACAGATGCCTTGGGTCATACCACCACTTATGGCGAGTATGATAAATTCGGTAATCCGGAAACGGAGACAGACTATCGCGGTCGGGTCACATCGTTCACTTATGATGGCCTCGGGAATTTGGTCAAAACAACGACCCCGGATGGCGCGGAGGCGCAAATAGATGTTGCTTGGGGAGGCCACGGCTTGTATTCTGTTACCAAGACAGAGACAAATAGGCCAGATCGTGTCACGTATTACGATGCTCTTGGCAGGGATCTGCGTGGCGGAATCAAACGCTTTGACGGTCAATGGCAGTACGTGGACAAAGAGTATGATTCCAATGGGCGAGTAAGCCGGATCTCGCTTCCATTCCGTGATGTCCAGGCTGCTTATTGGAACACATATTCTTATGATGAATATGGTCGTCCGCTCAGTTTGGTCGAGGCTTCCGGGAAAAACTCTTCCTGGGCATATGATGGTGTGAGCGTGACCACCGTAAAAGATGGGATAGCCTCTACACGAACCACAGATGCGAGTGGTAATGTGATCAGTGTCTCTGACGCTGGCGGAACCATAACCTACACATTGCGCAATGATGGTCAGCCGTCGTCGGTCACGGCTCCCGGTAATGTTGTGACATCTTTTTCTTACGATGGTTATGGCCGTCGCATCAAGATAGAGGATCCGAGTGCTGGAATCCAGATCGATTCTTGTGTGTGGAATAGTGATGGATCTTCTGTACAGACCCATACGAATCCAAACGGCTCGATTATCACCTACAAAGACAAGTATGGCAGAACCACGTCCGTCGAGCGGCCTGGCGAGTATAACACTACTTACGCCTACGATGATGATGGCCGTCTGATTTCAGAGCAATCGACCAATGGCACGGGTGCGGAATATACCTATGATAATCTTGACAGAGTGGTGACTTCCCGCGAGATTGTACCGGACGGTAAATGGCTCAGAAAGAATTATGGTTATGGAAGTCATGGAGAGTTGTTGAGTGTACAATACGTGTCACAGGACGGGGCTATTACGACTGAAAATTTTGCCTACGCTAATGGGCACAACACAGGCATTACTCTTCAGGACGGGACTATAGTGTATAACCTTGTGTCTGAAAACGACCTTGGAATGACCACGGAGATAATTTCCGGTGGGGTTGACAGGGAGTATGGATTCACGGCCTTCGGCCTTCCGGCTTACAGGAAAATTAATGATGGGAACTTGCAGGATTTCACCTATCAGTTTGACCCGTTGACCGGTAATCTGCTGAGCCGTACTGACGGTCTGAACAATAAGGTTGAGACTTTTGGCTACGACGGTCTGAACCGCCTGACATCAATCGGGAACAGGGTGATAGCTTATGCGGACAACGGCAACATCACTTCGATCGGAGGTGTCGGAGCCATGGATTATGGCACATCATCACGGCCTTACCAGATAACTGCCTTGCATCCGGAGTCGGAAGGCCTGGTTCCTTCCCGTGTCCAGAATGTGTCCTACACCTGCTACAACCGTCCTTCGATTTTGACAGAAGGGGGAAGAAGTGCCGCATTCACCTATGACGGTGATGGGAATCGAGTGAAGATGTATGTGGCGGATGGCTCCACACAATTGCTGACACGGTATTATCTTGGAGGCCGTTATGAGTTCGATCAAACTTCTGGTGGTACCAAGGAGCGTTTTTACCTTGGTGGTGATGCCTATTCGGCTCCGATGGTGCTTCAGCGCGAGAATGGAGGGAATTGGGTTGCCTGCAACATAGGCCGTGACTACCTCGGCAACATAACTCACATCGCGACACTGAACGGAACTCTTGTAGCTGAGTACAGTTACGATCCGTGGGGACGGCTTCGTGATCCGGAGACTCTTGAGATCTACGCTGCCGGAGAGGAACCAGAACTGTTCCTTGGCCGTGGCTTTACAGGTCACGAGCATCTGACTTGGTTCGGCCTGATCAACATGAACGCCCGTCTCTACGACCCACTCCTTGGTCGTTTCCTCAGCCCTGATCCTTACGTCCAGGCACCAGATTTCACTCAGAACTTCAATCGCTACTCCTATGCATTGAATAATCCGCTGAAATATACGGATGAGAGCGGCGAATTTGTTTTTACCACTATGTTGACAGTTGCGGGGATTACAGCTGCGATATTCGGTCTTGGAAATCTTACGGTGCATGCGATGCGGGGTGATAATTTGGATGGTTTGAATTGGATTAAATATCTCGTGTCTGGGGCGGCTGCTGGCTTTGTTGTCGGAGCGATGGCATATACAGGATGGTGCGGAATAGGCGCAATGTCGAATATGGCTGGTTTTTGGGGGACGGTTGGAAAAATTGCGAAGTATGGGGCTATTGGTATAGAAGGTCTGCACGTGACATCCACTGTTGTCGGTGCGGCGGGAGGCTTGATTAATAAAGGTTGGAAAGGTTTGGGAAACTCAATGAAAGTACTTTTAGGTAATTTCTATTTGGATGAGAATGCATCATTCTTTAAAAGTATCTGGCAAGGTGTTTCACGCCATACTTGGGAAACTCTACAGACTGGACTTGGTTACGATTACACTCAATTCCGAAATGCTTTCGGCTCATCAATAGATAGAGTGGATTATCTGGGAGGAGCGACTTTTGCAACAAATGAGTATTCTAAACATAGCCAAGGAATTACATTGGGAAACTATTGTAATATGGATGTTGATGGTAAAGTAATGGATGATTTTGCTTATTATGTCACCCATCTTAATGCTATGTATATGCACGAATATGGTCATACTATTGATGGCAGGAAAAGGGGTTTTGCATATCTGTTTACAGTCGGAATCCCTAGTGTAATTAGTGCTAAAAACTCGCATAATATTGGACGATTAAGGCCGTCTCATTCTTATGAGCCATATGAAAGAAGGGCAAATAGGCTAGCAGCGAAATATTTTAGTAAGAATTATGGTGTTAATTGGTTCTCTCCATACCCGAATTCAAATAGTCCTTGGACAATAGCAGATTATTATCCTTTATAAATAAAACGATGAAAAAGAATTATTTAATATTGAGTTTTTGTCTTATTCCTATTCTTGCTTCAAAATGTATTGATTTTGAGGGTGATTCTTGGGTGACGTTAAAAAACAATGCTGATTATGGTGTTGTTGCTCTTTTTGCAGACCTTTTTACAGGATTTTGTTATCCGGATACTCTGCTGCCGGAAACACCGGTATTCTATACTATTGTAGATTCTGTTAAAACGAACCCTAAAGAGGATCAAGTGATTCTGTATGGTGGAAGTTCTTTTTCAAAGGCGTTGAAAACTAACACAACTTCTGATACTTTGTCAGTGTTTGTTTTCCATATTGACACCTTGTTGAATCACTCGTGGAAAGAAATCCGTGATGGCTATAAAATTCTGGTCAGATACGATTTGAGTGCGGAGGACCTTGAGTCGTTAAAAGGGAAAATATATTACCCTCCAACAACGGCAATGAGGAACATTCATATGTTTCCGCCATATGAAAAAGTCAAAACTCATTAGAATGTTTTTATGGTAAAAACGAGTGAATTATGAACGCCTTGAATCGTAACGCTTTTAGTGATAGGACTTTGAGAGCGTTTTCGTTGACCGAGTTGCTGGTTGTCCTTGTGATCATTGGGATTCTGGTGCTGGTGGCGATGCCGAACCTGATGCCGTTGATCTCAAGGGCGAAGGCGACGGAGGCCCAACAGCAACTTACTTTCCTGCATTCGTTGGAGAAGAGTTATTTCTACACCTATTCACGATATTCCGATGATTTGGAGGAACTTGGGTTTGAGCAGACTGCCCTTGTGACGGATGGTGGAAATGCCAATTATCGCATCGAGGTCGTGGAGGCCGGGGAGAACGGTTTCAAGGCACAGGCTGTCTCCGTGGTCGATTTTGACAAGGACGGAGTCTTTAACGTTTGGGAGATTGACCAGGACAAGAACCTGAAGGAGACTGTGAAGGACTGATGCGATGCTGAGGCTGCTTTCCATATTCCCGCTTACGGTTATGATGGTCTCGGATGCGAGAAGCCGCACGGTTTCCTCTTGGTGGCTGTCGGCTTTCGGACTGGGTCTTGTTGTGGACGGATTGATTGAGGAAGGATGGCGAGAGACGTTGATCAACATTGTGTGCGACCTCTTTGTCCTTTTGGTGATGGGAGTGTCTTTGCTGGCATATTCAAAAATGCGGAAACGGCCGTTGATGGAGATGCTTGGCATAGGGGATGTCATATTCCTTGCCGCGCTGATGCCGGTTTTCGGAGTTGATGCATATCTCAAGTTCTTGATAATGTCAGCCATTGTCGCTTTGCTGTCCTGTCCGTTGTTTAGGAAAATGCAGCCTGGTTTGACGGGGATTCCTCTCGTCACGGTTTTCGGAACGTGTTTTATCATAGTCATACTTTTCAGAGCGATTTATGGAGGGTAGAGGGTTTGATCTGAACAGCATTACTGTACGCACCGAGGCCTTGCAGGTTCTGACTTCGGAAGAGGCGGCTTACTACAGGCTGCTTCCGTATGACGTGGATGCTGGCGGGCGTTTGCTCTGTTTGGGTGAGGATGGCAGAGACTATGCCGATGCCATTCGTGACTTGGACATCTTGTTTGGGAAGAAGCTGTCTGTCAGGTACATCCCGGTTGAGGATTTGTCCCGTTTGCTGGCGATTCATTACAGACAGTCTGGGGTGCGGTCCAAGGGCACCGTGTCTGATGTCATAGAGGATGTCCCGTCATTGATCGAGGAGGCGTACCGGATGCGGGCAAGTGACATCCATATGGAACCATCAGAGCATCGTTGCAGGATCCGTTTCCGTGTTGATGGGAAACTTCTGGAACGGCACGTCATCCGCAAATCGTCTTACACGTCACTGGTCAACCGCATCAAGATTATGTCCAATCTGGATATCTCCGAGAAACGACTTCCGCAGGATGGCCGCATAATATACGAAGGAAGCGGTGTGCGTTTTGACATCCGAACATCCATACTTCCAACGATATACGGAGAGAAGATCGTACTGCGTCTCCTCACAATGAAAGACAGGCATCTATCCCTTTCCGAACTTGGGCTTGACGAACGGCAGTACAAGGATTATCTGGCGGCTGTGTCTCATCCTCACGGGATGATCTTGATAAGCGGACCGACTGGGTCGGGCAAGAGTACAACGCTCTATGCGACGCTGGAACTGCTTAATCGTGGGGACAACAACATTGTCACAATCGAGGATCCTGTCGAATACACTTTGGATGGGGTGAATCAGGTGCAGTTGAAAGAGGAAATCGGACTTGACTTCCCGATGGCTCTCAGAACTTTCCTGCGTCAGGACCCGGACATCATTATGCTTGGTGAAATACGTGACGAGGCTACGGCTGAGATGGCTGTGCGTAGTTCACTTACAGGGCATTTGTTGCTTTCGACACTTCACACGAACAGTGCCTGGGGATGCGTCACCCGTCTTGTGGATATGGGAATTCATCCTTACCTGCTTTCTGAAACGTTGGTAGCTTGTGTGGCGCAACGTCTTGTCCGCACATTGTGCCCTCATTGCAAGAAAGAGGATGCCTCTGATCCGGTAATGTTGAACCGGCTTGGAATGCCATTGGACACAAGAACTTATGTGGCTTCGGGATGTGAGCATTGCTATTATACGGGTTATAGTGGGCGTAGGGCTATCTATGAGGTGATTCCGATTGACGGAGAACTCGGGCAGGCGGTGAAAGAGGTGAGAGGAGACGTTGACGAGCTTCTGAGGTCTCGTGGACTCAAGACTCTTCGTGATTCGGCCATAGAGTTGTATGCTGATGGCCAGACTTCACTTGATGACATCCTCCCGTTTATGAATTGATTGATGCGCAATGAGAATAAAACAAATAATATTCCTTCTGTCAGCTTTGCTTGTGTGCCGTGCTGCGGTGGCTCAAAGTGGTGACCGTTTGATGAGAATCAGAGAGAGCCTGGACAGTCTGGCGGCCACCGATGCCCGTTACAATGAACCGATTGACCTTTCCGTGACTAATTTCTCTGTAGCGGATTTGTTGAAAACCATTGCGATAGAGAACAGCCTTAATGTGAATCTATCCTTGGACAGGATTCGTGGACAGATAACCTGTAATCTTGAGCGGGTTCCTGTCAAAGATGTGTTGCTGCTTTGCTGTAAGGATTGTGGTTTGAACTTGACCGTGGAATCGGGAATCATCACAGTCGCTCCGTGGCAGCCTTCCGAATCATTGCCGCAGGTGACAATCGCACGTGACTCTTCTGGACTTTTCAGTATGGATTTCTCCGGCTGCACATTGGATGCTTTGACACGCAGACTGGTGGCTGAGACTGGCGACAACATCGTGTTCGCTCCATCGTTGTCGGAACGGACAGTCTCAGGTTTTGGTGTCGGAATGAGTGTGGATCAGATGATGGAGAACATCTCGGCATCAAATGGTCTGAGATGTACGAGAAACGAGTCAGGAACTTGGATGATAGGTGAGCGTGGCCGTGACAAAGGTTCGTTTTTTCCAGTGGACGACACTCCGGCTCCGTCATTTTGTGTCAGGCTGTTCCAGATGCGGTACCGGACTATCGATGATGTGGTCGAGATCATTCCCACCCAGTTGAAGAAAGACATTGAGATCAAAGTGTTTCCGGATCAGAACAGTTTTGTGCTCAGCGGAGGGCAGCCGGATGTGGAAGCCTTGGAAAAGTACCTGAGGGACATAGACAAGAGTGTCCCGCTCATTTCCATTGATGTCATCATTGTGGACGCGCTTGACCGCAAGAGCCGGTCAACAGGTGTCACTTTCGGAAAGGGCAAAGAGGTGTCAGGAGCCTCCTACGGAACGTTGTCTCCAGGTGTGGATGTCTCGTTGGGCGCCGACAAGATTAATAGACTGATCAATGCGTTCAATGGTTTGGGACTTGTCAATCTTGGTCCTGTCGGGCCTAATTTTTATGCGGATCTGAAATTACTCGAAGAGGATGGGGTGGTCACGCTTCGTTCTACTCCAAAGCTTTCTACTTTGAACGGGCATAAGGCCGTGTTGAAGAGCGGTGAGGTGAAGTACTACAAAGAGAGTCAGGTAAACATCATCGGAACTCAGAATCCGCTCCAATCAGAGTCGTATCTTTGGAAGAATGTGGAGGCGAGTTTTGTCCTTGATATGACTCCCATCGTGAGCGCGGACAGCACGATAACCATAAGGATTGACCTGAATCAGGACGAGTTCACCGAACGTGACAATGGTGACCTTACAGCTCCTCCGGGAATGACCAAGCGTGGGTTCAATTCCATAGTCAAGGTTAAGGACGGGGAGATGATCCTGTTGGGTGGCATCGAAAAGAATCTTACTGAGGACAGCAGTAAAGGGCTTCCTTGGATAGCAAGGGTGCCTGTCCTTAGGTTACTCTGTGGGAATGTCACAAGAACCAAGCAAACGCAGAAACTGAATGTGTTCATCAGACCTACCATTGTGCTATGAGACTGATAAGTAAGAGAATCCTCCCGGTTGAGCTGAATGGAGGGACCGCGGTCGTCCAAGATGGACTGGCGGAAAAGGGAGACATCGTGGTGATGTCGGTCTTCGGAACGGATGTGTCTTCTCGTGCCGGTGATGATTCGGATCCAATCTTGTCACGTATCGAGCGGAGCAACGACCTGTATTGGACAAGGTTCCCGGACAAGATCTGCTATGTCAGAAAAACGGTGGTGGAATCGTCATTGAAAGACCGGAAAGGTTCTTTTGTCGCAGGAGTGGCTGTAGGGGAGACTCATTATGAGGCTGATGAACAGGCGAAGAATATGTTGTCAGCCATTGATTGGAAGCGGATAGCCGGAGATTCCGAGATGTTGGAAGCCGTAGCCGGCTGTATATTCCACCGTGTGCTTCTTCCCGTTTTGGGTTTCTGGTTGGTTGCCCTCCTTTTTAACTTCTTCTTGTTCTCTGACTTGGATCGCCGTGTCAGTGCGATGCGCCTTTCCTGGCAGGAATCCAAACGTGAGGCAAAGGCTGAAAAGGAAGCGACTGGGAAACAGCGCCAGATGTTGGCTGACTATAAGACGATGTCTCTGCCGAAGTCATCAGTAGCCATAGACGCTCTGGCCTCTGTGGTGCCGGATGGCATTCAACTGACTTTATTGTCTGTTAATTCTTCTGGATTCAGAATCAAAGGTACGGCCAAAGAGGTGTCTGACATAACGGAATATTCCAGTGCTGTCAATCGTGAATTCCCTTTGTTGGAGATAGTCTCGATTGATAAGCCGACAGGAACGTCATTGTACCAATTTGACTTTAGGATGATGAAATGAGACTGTGCCCTGGAATTTTGAAGCTTGCTGTCTTGCTTGTCGGACTGCCGATTATACTTTGGTTGGCGACATTCTCAAAGACAATGTCACTATACGGAGAGTACCGGAGCCTTTCCAAATCTGAGGTTGCGGATTCTGTCTCCTCACAGAGGTTTACGGTTTCTTGCGAGAATCGCCTTGCGGGAGATTGTCTGGTCCGGGAGATTCTGGCAGGAGAGGACGAAGTCATCATTAATGAATATGCCCCATCAGTGGAAAAATCAGACGGTGGACTTTCCATTGTTCGTGCCAGACTCCAGCTGAGGGGGCACTTCATTCCGCTTCTCAAAGTTGTGCATCATTTAGAGAATCAATCAGAGATCTCACTGGCGGACATTTGCTTCTCTCACAAGACTGGAAAAGATCCATTGGTGACCTTGGACTTGGATTTGATTCAATTGGTTGGAGATGAGTAGGAATATTCAATATCTTCGTGGTTTCTCGCTTCCCACTGTGCTGGTCATCTCGGTGTTGATGGCTTTGCTGATAATGTTTGCCTTTTCACTTGTTGATTTGGACAGGTTGTATTATGCAAACTATCACAAGAGGAAACAGAGTGTTCTTGACTTGCATTCCGCGTCGGCTCTTTACTGTGTGGACAGCCTTTTGACAAGCGGATCTGATTCCATAGGTGTGTGTCTTTTTGATGATGCTAAGTCTGAAGTCGGCATAAAGATCATTCCTTGGGGGCTTTATGAGATTATGACGGCATCTGTGAAGGCGTTGCCGTTCAGCCGCTCGATGATTTATGGACGTTCTTCGGAAAGTCCCACGAAAGCTGCTCTTTGGGTCAGTGACCGGAAACGTGCTTTGTCCATTGCTGGACGGACAAGGATAGACGGGGCTGTCTTTGCGTCTTTGAACGGCATCAATTACACAGACCTGTCCGGTGTTCCATTCTCTGGTGAACATATTCCTGCGGAGATGTCATTTGTCTCCTCCTCGGGGCTCCCTTTGGTGGACTCTTTGGTTCTTGACCGTCTTGATTCTTTGCGAAGTCTTGCCGGAAGGGCTTGGTATCATCTTAATGATGTGGAAGGATATCGTAGTTTTCAGGAACAGACTTCTCTTGTGTATGCTCGTGATGGGGACAAGATATTTCACCTTGGCGGCAATCGGATTCTGTATGCGGACAGGCTTACCTTGGGGGCGGATTCGGAGGTGAACGGCATTCTTGTTTTCGCTTGTTCCGCCGTGATCGCTGAAGGGTTCCGCGGAAGTTTGCAGTTGTTTTGTACTGATACAGTGACTGTCGGCAGGGATGTCAGGCTTGAATCTCCTTCCGGAGTGCTGGTGTACGGGTCCGATCATCCTTTCGTCTCATTGGCGGGAGGAAGCCGTGTGTGCGGTTACGTTGCCGTTCTTAATGATGGGAAAGTCGATCCGAGACTGGAACATCCTTGCTTCAGGCAGAGGTCTGGAAGTATGATTGATGGACTATTGTATGTGGATGGATCATGTGAGCTTAAGGGTGCTGTCAATGGAGCCGCATACATTGGTGACTGCTTTTACGAGAAAGATGGTTACAAGTATCCTGGAGTTTTGAACAATGTTTCTGTCCATCGCTCCGATTCGGTTTCGTATCCTATTTTGTTAACGGGACCTTATCGGAGGCGTGAGATAAAGAAAGTTTTTTAGCTTGATGAGAAAAAAATTGTTGTCGCTTGCTTTGGTGATAGCCGTTTTGGCTGTATGGGGACTTGTCGGATTCCGTATCTGGAATTTGACTCGTCCAGAAATCACGCAAAGTGCCAAAACGGAAAAGAAGGCAGAAGATCATTCCATCCCAAATGATTCCCTTCGTCTGGACTATCGTGATCCTTTTCTGGAGTCTGGAAAGGCTAAGATTGTTGTGCCGACGGAGAAGGTTGCCGCTATTCCTGAATCTCCTGCGCAGATGCCTCCACTAAAGTACAAAGGTATGGTGAAGGGCAAGGATGGAACTGTCAAGGCTCTTGTTGAGAACAAAGGAGAGATCGTGCCTATTGCAAAAGGTGGAATGCTTGAGAAGGTTCGCATCATTGAGATTGAGCCGGAGCATATTTTGGTCCGGTTCGGAAATGAAACACATTTGATCAGAGTAAGATGAGACTGAAAGCGACGACACTTTTGGAGACCATTGTGGCTTCTTTGATATTCCTGTTGGTTTTCGGAATGGCTATGGAGGCGTTGGTTCATATTCATAAGATCAATGATCCTGATTGGGCTGCTATGGAGCGGGGTTTCAATGAGTTCCGTGATTCTTTGGTGGTGAGATCTGATGGGACACGTGAATATTCCTGGGGCACAATGCGATGGACTCGTAAGGATGCGTCGGATATAGAGGGACTTGTTGAGATCAATGTGACAGCGACGATGAAAGGTGGACAGAAAATAGAGTATCGTTATTTGAGAAATGAAACAGATGAGATTTAAAGGAAGTACACTTCCTGAGCTGCTTGTCACTATGCTGTTAGGTGGCATTCTTCTACTGCTGGTGTTTGATGGAGTGGATATGCTTCGTATGGCTTTGTCACGATATTCATTGAGTGATTTCGGAGAGGATTTGGGCGAACTTGAACGGTATGAGATTCTTACCGAGCGTAGCGATAGCATTGACATTGGAGATAGTGTCAGATTCTTTAGGAATGGAGAAATAATAGGAGTGTGTGGAAAATGGCAATAAGTAAACGTTTGTCAGACAAGAAGAAAAAGACTTTTTACTCACAACTGTATGTCCTTTTACATTCGGGCTTGAGTTTCTCCACTTCGTTTTCTTTGTTGATTGAGAGTTCCAAAGGGAATGACAGGAGTATCTATGAAAATATCCTCGGCCGTGTCGTGTCAGGAGGTTGCCTTTGGGAGGCTATGAGAGACTCGGGAGATTTTGACAATATTGATTGCGGTGTCATAAGGATCGGAGAGGAGTCTGGAAAACTGATGGAGGCGTTGTCCTTTCTGTCCGATTATTATGACCGTAAGGAGACGCAGAGACGCACGCTTGTGAGTGCCTTGAGCTATCCAGCCATCACGCTTGTGGTGGCGGCTATTGTGTTATGCTTTATGCTGCTGGTTGTCGTACCGATGTTCGAGCAGGTATATTCAAGAATGGGAGGGGAACTTCCTGCGCTTACGCGCTTTTTGATGGGAGTGTCTTCTTATGTGCCGTCGCTGTTTTTTGCCGCTGTGGCTCTTGTGGCATTAGTCCTTGTTATCAAACATTTCTATGGAAGCACTGATGAATATCAACGGTTGACTTCGGAGTTCATTCTGCGCGTTCCTCTGTTGGGAGGGCTTTTGAAGAAGGCGGAATTGTCTCGTTTCTGCCGGATTATGTGCCTTCTTATAGGCTCCGATGTCCCGATACTGTCGTCATTGAATCTGGTCGGTGGGATTCTTCGTCTATATCCTTATCGTAAGGCTGTGCAAGACTCCCGCGTCGAACTTGAGTCTGGCTCTATGCTATGTGAGGCGTTCTCTCGTTATCCGGAACTATTTGACAAGAAGTTTCTTGTGATGCTCCGTGTGGGAGAGGAAACCGGGGCGTTGGATCGGATGCTGAAAACCCTTGCGGATGATACTTCCGAGGAATTGAACTATCAGGTAAAGCAGTTGAACAATACTCTGGAACCGATTATGGTTCTGTTTATAGGTGTGGTTGTCGGTTTCGTGTTGATAGCGATGTATCTTCCTATGTTCAAACTGGGGATGGCCATTCAGTGATTATGCTCTGACTCGATTGAAATGATCATTTTGTTTATTTTAAGATTTTTTATGTACCTTTAATGCAAGAAAACGGACATTCGCGATTTAGAAAATCGCAAACCATTAATGCATTGTTGAACATTTGTCTATTAATCATTAATCATATTACAATGCAAAGAATCATCACTTTCATCGCTGCTTTGGCGTTTGTGTCAGGCGGCATCATCTCCGCTCAGGAACAGGAACGGGAACAAGTACAGGAGCAGGAACCTATACGGGAATATTCAAAATTCAGATTCGGCCTTGAGGGAGGTGGTGGCTTCAGGCTCGGCAAGATCAGCAATGACGTGCCGGATGACTTCAAATCCTACACGAAGAAACTTAGAAGAGGATTCGTGTATGGAGCCGATGCGACTTGGTTCTTCAAGGAGTTTATGGGAGTTGGTCTTCGCTACAAGGCGTTCTCGGCCAGCAATGGCGCGACGGTGACTGGCACTGACGAAAACGGCACCACTGTCACTGGTAAATTGAAAGACAACATACAGATATCATTCATCGGCCCGATGTTCTGCACAAGGTTTTCCAGCAGAAACGGCTTGCATACCCTCACGGCGGATATCGGTGTCGGTTACATAAACTATCGTGACAAAGGAATGGTTATAGAAAAGATGAAACTGACAGGAGGCACACTGGGCTTGTTGTACAACATCGGCTATGATTATGCCTTGAACAAGATGTGGTCGATAGGTGTCAACCTGTCTTCGATAGAAGGAACGCTTACCACATTGACATTGGAACAGAACGGTGTGAAGACTTCTAAAACAACTCTGGACAAGGACAAACAGGAGAATATTTCTCATATCGATCTTTCATTCACACTGAAGTTGAATCTGTAGCCTGCAAGCCGCCTCGTAGGCATCGTGCTTTTAAAGGAATATATTAATATTCAATACTATGAATAAGTTATTGACAGTTTGTGCCTCTCTTGCCATTATCACTTGCGGCTCCGTTTCGGCACAGAAGAAAGGTGAGGTCTCGATCGGAGGTATAATCGGGGTTTCCGGGGGATATTCAAGTGTCAGATCAGCGGAGAGTGGAACGCCGGCATCAACCTCCTTCAGCGCCGGGGGCGAGTTCGGCTGGTTTTTCGCTGACAACTGGAGGCTCGGAGCCTCTGTGCAATATGCTTTGGAGTCCAATCCGTATGATGAAAGCAGTGATGGGTGGCTTCGTCAGAACACCAATCTGGTTCTGGTAGGTCCCGACCTGACATATTACCTAAAAATCAGGGATGGCTTCTATTTCACGCCTGGGGTTGCAATGTTCGGAACCGTCGGGAGCGTAAAGGTCGAAACCAGGGACCTCTACGTAAGCAAGAATGTCGTTGGCTACGGTGTGGAATTGGCTCCAGGCGCGTTCGAGTTCCGCCCGACTCCCCATTTCGCCTTCTCCGTCAGCTTCCTGACTCTGGGCTATTCCTTCACCAACATCAAGAAGGTCGGCCTGAACGATTATGACGTAAAGACCGATGTGCTGACCTACAACCTCGCCATCCAACCCTCTATCGGCCTAAGGTATTATTTCTGATATTGGCTCTGCCGTGGAAATCTGTCGCGCCATAAATGTCAGTTTTTGAGAATATTCCATTTACTTTTTTGCGCAAAGGTAACTTATTATCTCTCGGTGGAATTGATACGTTTCCACCATATAAGAAAGTACGATAACTTTTACAAAACGCTTTCATGTTACTATGCCACAGACGTGAATGAGAGTGAACCGCGGCTGAAAAAGTCAATGCTTAAGGCAACAGTTTTTCAACCGATGTGCCACCTGAGAGGATTGTGGTGGCAACGTGGCTGAAGGCGTTTTGTAAAATAAAGTTGTGTCATGAGGAATGTCATATTTAATATAGTCATCTATGTTTTAGTTCCGGTTGTATTGATATGGGGTGTAATGTATTATAGTTGGAAGGGTTACAACTCATGTCGAATTAACCATTATGGGCAAGACGCTGTGGCCGTTATAACACGAAAGTGGGACGGAACCTTGTATTATGATGTTGAGTTTGAGGGGAAATATTATAGTAGTTCGATTATTGTTAGAAAGAAAGTTTTCAGAGAGGTCGTTGTCGGAGAGCGTTTCTATGCGCGAATATTGGCGGATAAGATGAAGTACCATAAAAACAATGGCATAACACCAAGTTATATTAAAATAATTCTATGCCCATTGCCGGATTATCTTCAAGATATTGAAAGAGAACGGATGAGGGTTGATTCCATGTACGACACTGATTAATCTGAGTTTTGCAGCACTTTGTACTAATAAATCGTAAAATGCTGAAAATAAGCACTCGGCAGTTTGGATTTGTCATTTATATTTAGTACATCCGTACTAATATTTATAGCAAATCCCATGAGGACAGGAAGGCCGGCCAAAGCCAGCACGATATACAAGGTAAGCATCCATGACAATGGAGGACGGA